>Ga0207684_10002625_pt1 | contig 17984 bp, 15 predicted proteins | sample KBSK5501metaG_FD_184342 | JGI IMG/M metagenome (GOLD analysis project Ga0207684, IMG submission 184342) | Corn, switchgrass and miscanthus rhizosphere microbial communities from Kellogg Biological Station, Michigan, USA - KBS K5-50-1 metaG... | ecosystem: Host-associated > Plants > Roots >...
CCTTTCATCTGGATCCGCTTGCTGGTTGCCTTAGAGATAGTAGCCCTCGGCGAACTTGCCATTGTCAGTTTTCTCAGGAAGACCACACCCGATCATGGAAGCCGCCGCTCTCTCCAACGCGAGAGCCGGAGGGGTAGCAATAGACCGGCAATTAATGGCTTCGGTGCAAGACAGATCTCTCTGAGATCCTGCGCAGTTGTACTGGTGCTGGGAATGATGGCTCAGTGGTTACTCCTCAGTTGGAGTAGTCCCCTGGCTCTCAAAGGAGTCCTTCAGCAGGCTGCAGTGGGCAACCAGGGATGTGTCGCGCAGGAAGCTGTTGCAGAAATGAAGGGATCTCCTCCGGGAAATGGACGAGTTGCGTTCCAAACAGGAGTCATCTTTCCGCGCTGGGGATCCACAGCATATAGCTTGAAAGATGGGAACTGGCAGGTCGGGCTTCACGAAATCAAGGAGCAGACGGGAGCGCAGTGGCTGGGATTGTCCATCAACTTGTACCAGTCCTCGCTCGTCTCAACGCAGGTGCAGGCAAACCAGGCTACTCCCACACCGCAGGCGGTCGCGGAAGGGATACGTGCAGCGCGGGCGCTGCACTACCACGTGTTTGTGTTTCCGCAGTTGACGGTGGCAGGACCTAGATCCTGGGCTGGTGACATCCAATTCCCAACTCTACAACTGGCACAGGCGTGGTTTGACAGCTATTGGCTCGCATTCAAGCCCTATATTATAGCGGCCGCGCAAGCCGGAGCAGAAGAGCTGGCAATCGGTACCGAATACGAACTCCTTCAGCCGGCAGCGCCGGCGCTATGGAACCAGTTGATCCAGCGCATACACACGTTCTTCTCTGGAAAGCTGACGTACGACATCAACTGGTCATCTCTCTATTATCCCATGCCATCGTGGCTGGAAAATCGATTTTTGAGCGCCATCGGCGTCTCAGTCTACGTCCCGTTGACAGATAGGCCACAGCGATTGGATCCGCATACACTCCCGGCACTCTGGCATGCAACTGTTGGTCAGCTCTTAGACTCGTTTGCAATACAGATCGGCAAGCCCGTTTTCTTATCTGAGCTTGGTTATCGTGACAGTGCAGACGCCCTCTACAATCCCTGGGATGTCACCTCCAGCGCCCAAGGTGACCAGACGGAACAAGCGGCAGCATATAATGCAGCTCTCGTGAATGTGATGACTGATCGATACATCGAGGGTGTCTTTGCCTGGGCCTGGGAATTTCCACCGTTTGATCTACGCTGCCGGCTCGCAGCGAAGATACTCCATCAGTGGTATTCGGCCCAATCGAGCAGCACTACGATGCCAGAAGCTGTGGAGGGGTGGAGCGGAAAGGAGTTCAAAGGTGCTTAATCGAATGAGGCGACAACTTGGCAACTATCGCCTGGTTCGTCTGATCGGACGTACCGCTTTTGCGGAGATCTACTGCGCCAAACATATCTTTTTTGATACGCAGGTCGCCATTAAAGTGCTTCGGGTAGACCTATCAGAAGCTGACATGGAGAGCTTTCTCAGCGCGGCACGTACCCTCACAAGCCTGGAGCATCCCAACATCATACGGGTTTTAGAAGTTGACGGAGGGACTGGCCTGGGGAGCGACTCTCCCTTTCTGGTCATGGAATTTGCCCCACAAGGGACTTTGCGCCGTCTTCACCCCATAAGCTCGCGACTACCGCTTACGACCATACTGGGGTATGTCAGACATATCGCTGAAGGGCTGCACCATGCTCACCTTCGAGGGTTCGTACACTGCGACGTGACACCCACGAACATCCTGTTAGGAAGCGATTACCAGGTTTTGCTTAGTGATTTCAGCACCGGCTTGCTCTCGCCCTTCACTCAGATGGTGATCGGTACGGAGGCATATATGGCTCCTGAGCAGATGCGGGGGCAACCATCGCCGGTGAGTGATGAATACGCCCTGGGCGTGATGGTCTACGAATGGTTGTCGGGAGAACTGCCTTTTTCCGGGTCTTTGAGGGAGATAGCCGATCAGCATCTGTTTGCTCCCCCTGCACCCCTGGGTACAAAAATTCCTGGGATCTCGCCGGCCGTCGAAGAAGTAGTGCTGACGGCGCTCGCTAAAGACCCACAGAGGCGCTTTGGAAATCTGTTGGCCTTTGCCAATGCCTTGGAACAGGCCAGTCTACCAGAACGACAGTATCCATTGGTCCCGCTCGCCAGCACAATGCGGCCGTTGCCAACGGCGGGCGCTTCAAAAGCGATGCCTTCTCAGGCAGAAGATCCACTGGACGAACCGCCAGCAGCCTTACATCCCGGTACTCTGCGCAGCTTTCCCCGGTCGACAATCAATCCAAAATCAGCAGCGGTGCCATATCGCCCGTTCAACAAACCCATCACACGGCGCGCGGTGATTGTGGGCCTACCAGTACTGGCCGTGGCGGGTGGCGGTTTCCTAGCCTGGCTTCTGAAACAGAAGGAATCATCACCGACCACCGCACTGAGTCCTATGCTCCTCGCCTACCATGGACATGCCGGTGCAGTGACTGCGGTGGCGTGGTCACCCAATGGGACATATATCGTTTCTGGTGGAGATGATCATACTATTCGTGTCTGGCGTGCTCAAACAGGCGCTGATGTCTTTATTTCCCATGGTCATTCCGGCGGTGTGCCTGCTGTGACGTGGTCGCCTGACAGCAGACGCGTTGCGTCAGCGAGCGCCGGCCCCTCGACGAGTGGCGGCCCTCCTGCAGGGAATAATGCAGTACAGGTGTGGTACGCCACCACTGGGAAGCCCATCTACAGCTATCTCGGTCATGCCAGTGGCATCACCGACGTGGCATGGGCACCTGGGAAGGAGCGGATTGCCTCGGCAAGCACCGATTATACCGTGCAGGTCTGGGATGCTGCTACGGGGCAGCACCGCCTCATCTATCGCACGCATCCCTGGTATGTGTGGACAGTGGCGTGGTCGCCTGATGGGACCCGGATTGCCTCTGGGGGTCCTGATGGCATCATCCAGCTGTGGGACGCGGTTACCGGGCTTACCCTTGCCGTCTATCGCGGTCATTCAAGTGGCGTGGAGGCTCTAGCATGGTCGCCCGATGGGACACGGATTGCCTCGGCAAGCGATGACAAAACGGTGCGGGTATGGGATGCTCTCAGCGGTACAAGCGTTTATACCTACCGTGGTCACGCCGGTTATGTACACACCGTGTCCTGGTCACCCGACGGGTTGAACATCGCTTCCGGAAGCAGCGATAAGACAGTACAGGTGTGGAATGTTGACACCGGAGATACAATCTATACCTATCGCGGTCATTCCGGCGCAGTGACAACTGCTGTATGGTCACCAGATAGCCAGTACATCGCCTCGGGGAGTCAAGATGGGACTGTGCAGGTGTGGCAAGTGATATAGTTGTGGTAAATCGACCAGAGCCGGCATGTAATGAGCTACAATATCAGTAGAGTGACACTTGATCTCAAGGAATGACTATGCCTATTTTGCCCCTGCTCTTCTTTATTTTACAATGATCGAGCCAGAAAACCCCGCGCATTCACGGCGGGAATGAATGGCTCCTCCTTATCTGGAGCGAGGGGGACGGGTGATGGAAGCGCAAGTCACGCAGGAAGGGAGAGCAGCTCCAACGAGGATGTCCGTTTTCAAGCGGCCTCTTCCAATCGGCCATTGCAGAGGTCTGAAGAGATGATTGCTTCAAAGGAGGGTTGACAGACGCGTTTCGTTTTGCTATCATCAGAACGCATGTTCTGATGGAACGAGGAGACGAGCGATGACCCGCAAGAAGAGCCCATCCTGGGTGCTGGAACTGCCTCTGGCGGTTCGGCCTGATCAGGCCAAGCGCCTGCAAGCTCACCTGGAAGCCGCTCGCTGTCTCTCTAATGCGCTGCTTGGCGAAGCGAAGAAGCGTCTCAACCGCAGGCGCTCTGACCCCGCATGGCAAGCGGCACGCGCCATCCCACCCACACGCAAGCAGGAACGCAACGCCGCCTTCTCGCGCTTGCGCAGGCAGTACGGCTTTGGGGAATACGCCATGCACGACTACGCCAAAGGAGCTCGTTGGAGCTGGATTGCTGATCACGTGGACTCGACGATGGCGCAAACCCTGGCGAGCCGGGCTTATCAAGCTGTCAATCGCGTGTGCCTGGGGCAAGCCAAACAGGTACGCTTTCGCGAGCCGTGGTCGGGGCATGGGGAGCGTGGAGGGCAAGCGCAACGATACCGGCATGCGTTTCGTGTTGCAACGGGCAGAGGAAGGTAACGTTGGGGGTCTGCTGTGGGGCCAGGAGCACATCCCGGCATTGATTGATTGGACCGATCCGGTAGTCGCCTATGGACTGCGCCACCGCCTGAAGTATGCGCGACTGGTACGCCGCCAGGCGTCTTCCCCCCGGGCACAAGGGGCAGACGGCGAGGGCCATCGTTATAGCGTGCAGGGGAAGCACAACTGGTCGAGTTCTGTGCGGAACTGCGCCCAGCTATCGGCAAGAAGCGCAGGTTGCAACGCAAGATGCAGCGGCAGCGCCGCGCCAACAACCCGCACCACTACGACGAGCGGGGCCGCGTTAATCAGCGCGGCAAAGGGCGCCTCCACTGGCACGACAGCCGCGGCTATCAAGCGACGCGCCGCCGCCATGCCACCCAGGAACGCAAGCTGGCGGCACATCGCAAGAGCCTGCACGGCAAACTGGTCAATGAGCTGGTGCGCGTGGGCAATCATATTCAGATTGAGAGAACCTGCTTCAAAGGCTGGCAGAAAAGGTACGGCAGAAGTGTCGGACTTCGTGCCCCAGGGCTGTTTGTAGCCCATTTGACACGCATAGTTGCAAAAACTGGCGGCACCCTGAGCGAAGTTCCGACGTATCACACCAAACTGTCGCAGTACTGTCACAACTGCAAGCGCTACGTGAAAAAGCCCTTGTCGCAGCGTTGGCACACGTGCCAGTGCGGGATTGGGCCGGTGCAGCGTGACCTGTACTCCGCATGCCTGCTGGCCTATCTGGCCCCACCAGAAACCGTTCCCTCTATCACCCACGACGAGTGGGCAGGTGTGGAATCGCGCCTGAAGGCCGTGGTAGAGGTTTTGCAACAACGTGCGAATGAAGGGCAATCCTTGCCCCGAAGCTTCGGCATCCCCGAAGCCAGAGCGCGTCGGCCGAAAAGTCCGCAGCCGAACCGACAAGAGCTAGCCTCCCTCTCTCGCGGAGGCAGGCTAGAAGCGTTAGTGACACTCTACGCGGGCTAGAAGCCCGGTAGCTTCTTGGAGGATCGGCTTGACGACTGCCCTCCAAGCGACACGCGCAGCTGCGGAACATACCCACATCCGGTGGGGGGTGCCATGGCCCCGACTACGTGGGGGGTCCCGAATTCCCCACGATACTTCGCACGGATGTTCGATGAGCTTATTGCGGTATTGACGCAGCGAGCGCAGGAAGCGCCCGTTGAGCAGGTGGCAGTGTATCCCGTCGTAAGAGACAGCGGGGTGGATCTCCCCAGGGTCGATTCCGGCCACCCGCTCCCGCTGACGAGCCTGTTGGTCGGGTTCTTCCTCCTCCGGGAGCGCAGGGCCGAAGAGCTTATACGTAGCGATGGCTTCAGAGCCAGTGCCTGTCCAGTGGATCACCACGGTCTTGGGAAGGCTCCACTTCCAGGCAATGGTCAGCGGCGCATTGCCTTTCCCGTTGGAGAGCGTAAGGAGGCTGTCCTTGAGGTTGATTGCGCTGGACTTATATTCGACTCTGAAGTACCACTTGCGCCGTCGCGGCGGATGCGCTTTGGGGTCTCTCACGCGGCGTTCTCGCCAACTGGAAAGCGCCGAGAAGAACGCCTGCACGCAGGCATCGGCGGTATGGGCATGCAGGTGCGATCCTTCGTCGTTGGGGAACAGGCGCATCAGATGCTTGGGACGCAGCCAGATGCCCGTGTGGCGAACGGTACGCCAGAAAAAGACGAGTGTGCGGCTATAGAGCTCCCCACAGGCATGAGCGAGCGTATCAAGCTGGTCTGTCTTGACCAAATGCACGCGCCGTACAAGATACATCGAGCGATCCTCCTCTCTCTTCTCTTCTTTCCCGCGAGCTGGAATCCGGTAACCCGCAGACAGGGGCTCAAGCCTCTGAAACCCCGCCTCACTGCTCGCCCCCAAGGGACGGCGGCTTGCGGCGGGTTCTTGTGTCATTTAAGTGGGGTATCTGTTCGCCCTCTCGTGCTCTGCATTTTGATTGGCATTCGAGGATTCTTGATGACATTGGCAGGTATCGCTCTTGGTAAAATGCTACGTACTCGTTTGAGTACCTTTAAGGAGTGGACTGAATTCCTGAGCGCATTTCTGCTGATTGGCTTGGGAATCTGGTTATTGGTGGCCTGATAGGAGGTCGAAATGTTTAATCGCTCGTTTTGCGTCGACGTGCCAATCGGAAACCGATTAGTATCCCGATGCCTATACCAATTGCAAGCGTGCGTCCGCGTTTCCTGGTTGCTGCCATGTCACGGTTAGCGACTTCATACATACCCTTTGCCCGATAGGATTCATCGAGCAACTGGATGGGGTGTACTACTTCTAACTCATAGCCTCTGTGTTGCGCTCCTAACGCAATTTGCATCATGCAGCCAGGGTTACCTGTAGCGACCACATGAGAACCTGTTGCAATGATATTATTCATCTTACGCTCTAACAGTTGTGATGCCATTCCCTGGTTCGTAATATTGTAAATACCTGCACTTCCACAACACCAGTCAGATTCCTTCAGGTTGACCACAGTCAATCCTGGAATAGCATTCAGTAATTCGCGAGGTTGTTGTTTGACCTTTTGCCCATGGAATAGATGACAGGCATCATGGTAGGTTACCGTGCGATTTAACGAGCCTATCTCGCGATTCCACTCAATGCTTACCAAAAACTCACTGATATCTTTCACTTTTGAGCTAAATGCGATTGCACGTGAAACATATGCAGGATCATCACGTAAGAGATGTCCATATTCTTTGAGGTTAGAGCCGCAGCCTGCCGAGTTAATGATAATTGCGTCACAATTATACGGCTCAAATACATCAATATTATGACGGGCAAGTTGCCTTCCACGTTTTGCTTCACCTGCGTGAACATGCAAAGCTCCGCAACACTGTTGCCTGGGAGGCGTTATGACTTCACAGCCGTTTGCAGCCAATACACGGATAGTTGCCTCGTTAATTTCGCGGTAGATCTGATCCATAATGCAGCCGCTAATAAATCCTACACGATACCGTTTTTTCGACAATGCAGGAGTAACTTCCGGCAATAACTGAGGTAATAGATCGCCGCTTGCCGATGGCATTAACTCTTCAGGCGTCATCAACTGTCCCTGCAACGGCGTCGGCAGAGCATTTACTGCATCGAGCACTCCTATGCTGCGTACCAGGGTTTGTAGCCCGCTTCTCTGATATACTTTCAAAGCCGCAAAGACAAGTGATGTAAGCGTACGTGAAGGAAGTATTAGATCAAAGAAGAAGCTTCGTAGAAGTCTTTCAGTAAGCGATTCGAGAGCAGGGCGTTTATCCGCATATTCATGGAGCGGAAAATCCTCATTGCCAGGAGGCTCAGCGATTTCCCGCTTTGTTTCACCAAGCAAGGGAATATGTTGTGCTACATCAAGCTGGATTTGTTCCCGTGCGGCCTCGATCAACTTACCGAATTGTACACCCGAGGGACAAGCTGTTTCGCAGGCGCGGCACCCCAAACAGCAATACATATGATCTACGAACTCTGGAGAAATCTCCATTCGTCCTTCGGCAATTGCCTGCATCTGGTAAATACGCCCACGTGGGGAATCCATTTCAACACCAAGCACTGCATAAGTCGGACAGGTTGGAAGACAAAAGCCGCAGTGAATACACTGGCGCATTAAATCATAGGTATGGGTGTTACGACGTAATGGCCCTTGGGCAGGGAAAGTGACTGTAGCAACTGCTGTCTGAATGTTTGGAGACTCGAGTGACATAAGAGCTACCCCCCATTTCACGATGGTTGTGGCCGCAGTTACTGCGGCCTGGCTGTGAGAACGGTTACTTCCTGGCGGTTGTGAAAAAGTTGCCTGGCTTGCACTATACCGAAATGTCTCTGCAATAACTTCAATGCTTCGCTCAAATTCTTCAATGGATCGATTTCGGAAGTTGTGTGTGGTAACTTTAGCACACTGATGATGAAACCTTCCCTAAGTAAACATGCACTTGCCTCCACTAGCAAACGTGCAGCTTCACGTGCATCCATACGCATATCATTAGTAATAACATTGAATTTTCGGCGTCTTTTTATTGCTTCTTCAAGGTATTCTTCAGCATAACCTCGAGAATGTTCTAAATGGGGTTGCTTTGCAAGGCGAGCATCGAGCTTTGCCGGGTCAACTGCTACAACCTTCATTCCTGCCTCCAAGAGCATGCGTGTCCAGCCTCCAGGTGCTGCACCAAGATCAAGAGCCAATCCTTGTGATGGAAGAGCCACGCCAAATACTTCTAGTGCTTCCAGCAGTTTAAATTCAGACCGGCTGATTTGTTCAGGTATGTGTGCGAAGTGCCGAGCACCCCCAGGCCAGTCGCTCAGGTTATCTTTAGCAAGCGAAATACCAGCATATGCTTTTTCCATAGTACAAAGTAACGAGACGACAACCTGTGGTTTCTTGATGGACTCAATTGCGCCAGTCTCATCAGCAATAGCTTCAGCGAGCAATTGATTGACGTGCCCGCTGCTGTAAGCGTGTTTGTTGGAGCTTGCAGGAACTGCATCCATCTCCGTTTGTAACAGGCGAGTTTGCACAGCAAAACGTTGACCGCGTTCCAGTGAAGTGAAAGTTGGCAGATTAGCTGTAGCCAGGGCCAGTTCACCAATATCGTTTTCAGTATTGCTAAGATGAATCACCGCTTGCACAGGCGCAAGATGGCGAACGAAGATGGGCCGTTGCTCTGCCGCTTGACGCATTAAAGATATGAGATCGTGTGGGAAAGTATCCCTGGGTAAAGCACAAAGCAGGATGCCAGGAGCTAGTAATTCGCCGTAGAGCAGGTTTTTATTAAAGCGCTTTAATTCGCCGAACGCAACATCTATAAATTCCTGATGTGCAGAAACGATTAAAACAGGGTCGATCCCAGCGGATATTGAAGCTTTTTGACTCACAATCCCCCCACAAAACGCCCCTGTACGAACGTACCCTTGGAATCAAACTGCTGTTTAATTCGTTGCATCAGGTAAAAATTCTGATCTGGTTCTCCCCATACGCTAATGCGTCGTTTCAGATCGGATGGACAACGTTCAACAACCATGCTACCACGCGCTACTTGCGCGTATAAACGAAGCTCCTTTATCGCTTCTACCAGGCGATGTGTGGCGTCTCCAGGTCGTAATTCAATGTACACGATACCGTTACCAGCATGTGCCACAACAGCAGCTTCAAGCTCATGATTTTGGCAAACTTGCTCAATAGTCTTCAGGTAGTTGGCTATCTGCGAAACTAACACGACAGCTTTACAGGTTACGGTCCCCCGAGTATGTTCGCGTACTATATTCCAGAACTGATCTTGTGCCTCCCCAACCAGATCATCACCTAACAAGGCGTCATTTTTGCGAGCCAAGAGCAGCGTCTCATTCACCTGCCGGTCAATTGATGTGGTACTTCCCTCAAAATTAACGGCTAAGGTATAGCCGTTGGTTGGAAGGGTCAAGCCAAAGAAATCAGTCATGTCACTTGCAGCCCTGGAATCAATCATTTCGATGGCACTGGGTGTCAAGGGTGAACCCAGGAGAGCAGTGACTGTGTGCATCGCATCTTCGGCATTCGAAAAGGTCAAGAGAAGTGTTCGTTCATTGACAGGAAAGGGTTGCAGTTTGAAGTTGGCTTCAACAATAATGCCGAGTGTCCCCAGCGATCCGATGTAGAGCTTATTAAGGTCATAGCCTGCAACATTTTTGACGACATTGCCACCGCTGCGAGCGACTTCACCACTAGCTTGCACGACGCGTAGTCCAATCACCATGTCACGCGCTGTGCCATAACGCAGGCGTTTGGGCCCACTCGCATTTGAAGCCAGGATCCCACCTACAGTAGCCTGTTGAGCATCTGGCGGATCAAGTGCTAACCACTGACCTTTAGTAGCGAGTTTTGCCTGTAATTCTGCAAGAGTAATACCTGCTTCTACATGACAGGTAAGATCGGGTGCTTCGTGTTCAAGTAAGCGTGTCAATTTTGTTGTTTCGAGCAAAATATCGAACCGATCAGGTATTCCACCCAGGTTTAAACGCGAACCACCACCACGAGTAAACAACGTGAAGCCTAAATGGTTTGCCAATGCGACTGCTTGAGATACCTGCTGCACCGTTTCGGGTATAACCGCTAAGCGAGGCAATAAACCATCTACAGCATAATTCCGCAATTCGTCAGGATCACTAACGGTTTGAATAGCGTTGGAGTACTGTTGTAGTGTAGTTGCAAAAGACTCAATGGCAGCCATTACTATCTTCCTTACAATTGCTTCATATCTGCGCAACGCCCTGGCATGGGGAAAAGCTTCCCTGGATTAAACAACTGGTGTGGATTCCAGGCTTCACGCACCTGTTGCATTACCCGGAGATCGACCTCACTAAAGATAAGTGCCATTTCCTCCTGTTTCTCAATACCAACTCCATGCTCTCCGGTGATTGTTCCTCCAACTTCGGCGCACACTGCTAATATCTCATGTCCTGCTTTACGTACTCGCTCGACCTCCCCTGGAATCTGGGAGTCGAAAAGGATGAGTGGGTGTAAGTTCCCATCTCCTGCATGAAAAACATTGCCCACTCTCAACCCGTAACTCTCGCAGATCTCAGCAACACGTCTCAGAACGTATGGCAGACGGGTGCGCGGTACAACTCCATCCTGTACGTAGAATTCGGGGCTGATCCGCCCAACTGCTCCAAATGCGTTCTTGCGGCCTGCCCAGAATAATTGACGTTCTGTCTCATTCGCGGCAATACGAACGGCGCGAGCCTGATGCTTGTTGCAGATATTCACAATCTTGTCCGTTTGCTCTGCTACGCCTTCGCGCAGACCTTCGGTTTCCATCAATAAGACGGCTGCGGCATCCATAGGATATCCTGCGTGCGTATCAGCTTCAACCGCTTGTAAGATCATCTGATCCATCATCTCAATAGCAGCAGGTATAACACCTGTGGCAATGATTTCAGAGACAGTGTTTGATGCATCATCCATTGTATCGAACACTGCCACCATGGTTTTAACGGCTTCGGATACATGCACGATACGCACGATGATCTTTGTAACAATGCAAAGCGTTCCCTCAGAGCCAATTAATAGGCCGGTAAGATCATATCCAGGAGTATCACAAGTCCATCCACCTACTTGTACAATGTCGCCTTCAGGCGTGACTATCTCTACCCCAAGCACATGGTTGGTGGTTACACCGTAGATAAGCGTGTGTGGACCTCCTGCGTTTTCGCCCACATTTCCACCTATTGTGCAGGATCGCTGGCTACTAGGATCAGGCACATAGTAGAATCCTTGTGGATTAAGCGCATTGCTCAGATGAAGATTTACCAGGCCAGGTTGCACAACGGCGCGCAGATTAGGATAATCAATCTCAAGAATGCGGTTCATACGGGCAAATACAATCATGATACCGCCATAGATGGGAATTGCCCCCCCACTTAAGCCTGTACCTGCACCCCTCGGTACAACAGGCACATTGTGGCGAGATGCTATTTTTACAATCGCGGCTACTTCTTCAGTCGAGGCCGGAAGCACTACTATGTCGGGTGTACTGCGATCAATGGAGGCATCATACTCATATAACATCAAATCGTAAGGTGTATGTAACACATAACGTGCTCCTAATAGTGCACTCAGTTCGCGCACCATCTCAACTTTTTTTGCTGCCGAGATACGCTCAAACAGGGGAGGAGTGACAGGTGTTGATGGAAGTTCTGCTATGCTCATGTTAGTGATCCCCTAGACCGCTGCCGCATGTGTGGCGAACGATTGATATTGACCAACTCATGTTCTATGCAATGAATGATACCATGTAAATTGAACAATGGGAAGAAGTTTCATTTAGGAAACAGAAAGGAGTAACAAGCGGGAACTGAAGAAAGAGTTACTAAAAGCTGACAAGTCGAAGATGACATATAGGTTTTCAAGGGGTTGAAAACAGTCGCCAGCACCAAAAGAGCATTAGAGCTAGCGCAACCATCAGTGCGGTCAGCAGGATACGACGATGTATGTCCCAACCATCGCTCACAGGCACTGCTCGTGCTGGCGATGCTGTCAACGTGGTCGGGTTGCGGTTGAAGTCGTACACCTTATCAGAAGTTACTACAATAGCAGCATACTCTTTACAGAAAGCCGAGCGCGAAAGCCCCCGTGATTGATCCGGGGGATGAAGCGCCGTTCCTTGTGTGGGGAGGTGAGGGAAAAGTACCAGGCTGCTTGACAGAGAGGACCTGGCCTGCTATGATTGGAATAGACGTTCTACTTCTAGGAAAGCGTGAGGCTGATGGGCACCAAAGCACGTGGGGAGCGTACATCCCCCAAAACGAAGACGCCGACGTTTCTGCTCGAATTGCCCCTGGCTGTCGAGGCAGGGCAGGCTGCCCGCCTGCGGGCGCACCTGGAAGCCGGACGACAGTTCTACAACGCCGTGCTCTCGGCGGGACAGCGGCGCCTACGCCGGATGAAAGCCGACCCCGCCCAGGCCGGGCTGCCCGCGCCATCCCTCGTACCCACAAGCAGGAGCGGCGAGCCGCCTTCTCGGCGCTGCGGGAGCGCTATGGCTTTTCCGAGTACGCCTTGCACGAGCTGGCGAAAGCGCTGCGGGTCTCGTGGCTGGCCGAGCACCTGGATGCCGTGCTGGCCCAGACGCTGGCCACTCGCGCCTACCGCGCCCTCAACCGGGTGTGTGTGGGCAAAGCCCGCCGCGTGCGCTTCAAGAGTCGTGGCCGTGGGCTGAGCAGTCTGGAGAATAAACGCAATGATACCGGACTGCGTTTTGTGCTACAGCCGCACGAGGACGGACGACAGCTCGGCTTCCTGCTATGGCACGACGACCGGCTGCCCGCGCTGATCGACGCCTGTGACCCGGTGGTCGCCCATGGGCTGGCACATCCGGTCAAGTACGCCCGCCTGGTGCGCCGCCCTGCCTCTAGTCCACGCGCACAAGGCGCCGACCGGCAGGGAGATCGTTACGTCGTGCAACTGGCGCTGGCAGGCACACCCTACCACAAGCCCACTCACGTGGTCGGCAGCGAGACCGTGGGTCTGGACCTGGGTCCGGCCAGCATCGCCATCGTGCCGCGGGAAGCAGAGGCCCGGCTCGAGAAGCTCGGCGCGGAGCTTCGTCCCGATGCGCGAGCCATGCGTCGGATACAGCGCCGCATGGACCGGCAGAGGCGGGCCGCCAATCCCGAGCACTACGACGAGCGGGGTCGGCCCACCAAGCGCAGCACAGGCGCCAAAGGCTGGAAGCAGAGCCGTGGCTACCAGGCGAGCCTGCGGCGCCTTGCGGCTCGAGAGCGCAGACTGGCGGCCCACCGCAAGAGTCTACATGGTCAGCTGGCCCACCAGATCGTGGCCGTGGGCCACACCATCATCACCGAAAAGGTCTCCTATAAAGGCTGGCAGAAACGCTACGGAAGAAGCGTGGGACGTTGTGCCCCAGGGACGTTGATAGCACACCTCAAACGCACCGTTGCAAGTACGGGCGGCACCCTGCACGAAGTTCCTACACGTTCCACGAAACTGTCCCAATGGTGTCATGGCTGTGGCGAGTTCGTCACCAAGCCGCTCGCGCAGCGCTGGCACCACTGCTCGTGCGGTATCGGGCCTGTGCAGCGCGACCTGTACTCGGCATTTCTGGCTGCCTACCTTGACCCAGCAGATCCCATTCCCTCGTGTGCCCGGTACCAGCAGTATTGGGAAGGTGCGGAGGCGCGCCTGCAGGCAGCACATGAGCGAGTCATGCAACGTGCGAATGAGGGGCAGGTGCTGCCCCGAAGCATGGGCATCCCCCGTGCCGGAGTGCGTCTGCCCGAAAGTCTGAGCGAAGCGACATCAGAGCTGCTTTTTCTCTCCTGCAGAGGGAAAGTAGAAGCGTGGAAGCGCCGCCCAGAACCCCCCGTGCTTGAGCCGGGGGAGCCTTCAGAGATTTCAATAAACGCTCCGACCTGTGCACCAGAATTATCACGAAAGAGGCGACTAAAAGAGTAAACCCTAATAGCTGCCGTTCCTTAGAGGTGCTGATTGCATATCGTGTAAAGTTTGCTGTAACTCCTTGCGTTGGTCAATACGCAGTGTGCCGCTAACACCCATTTTACCATCACCCTCCCGCCTTACTGTGATAGAACTAGAAGCGAACCCCTGATTTTCCGCCCAAGCCAACGCGCCATTGAGTTGCAGTCCCATTGACTCTAAGTTATTGACCGCTTGGTACGTGGTAGATTGTCGTGTCAGGATGTACAGTTCCCTGTCGGGTAGCTCGCGCTTTACGGGTTCGTCGGTTGTTAATTGCATCGGTTTGAATTGCCTGTAAGCCATTGTTTTACATCTCTTTACTTACCTACTCCCATATGCTCTTGAGATATGCACCAAACGACATAAATTCATCCTGGGAAGCTTTGAGCGTCTCTTGTTCTGAGAGCAAACCGACAATAGCCCCTTGATTTACTAAGGTATAGCTACCTACACCGTTTGATCGTATCACCAGGCGACAGGGCAAGGGCCTCTTGTGATAAGGGCTGAGTTTCCATAATGCTCACGTATCGGGGAACCAAACCAGCTACTTCTCTTTGGGGCGTGACAGTGATATAGGGGAAAGCCGGTAAACCGTCTAGGTGCCCGCTACAACTAAACAGTGTCCCTATACCCACTAGATTGAGCGCAAGCTCAAGGTTGAACATCTCACGATCATAATGCTTTCTACCTTGATCTTGATCCAAATTTCTAAATGTTCTTCTGCTTGTACCCATGAGTTGAGTTCAACGTGCAATACCATGAATGCTCGCTCCTTTTCTTCCAAAGACTGTCGGTCGAATAACCCTTTAAGCGTATCCCATTCGGCGATAGCGGGGGTGATAGGAGGCGACTCATGCTTCTCCCGCGCTGCCAGCCTCAGACGATGGCAGCGCAGCGTGCAGCAGCTCTTCCAGGGCAGCGGCGCGCGCTGGCGAGACACCGGGGACCGTCGCCAGTGTGGCAGCGTCAGCGTTCAACAGCTCATGCAGGTTGCGAAAGCGTGCGCATACGGCGCGCGCGGTGGCCCTGCCAACCCCCGGCAGGGACAACACGATCTGCATCTGCTGCTCGGACAGAGAAGCCCGGCGCCGCCCTGCGGCAGGGCCGTAAGTCGCAAACCCGATCTGGCACTGTTTTGCTGCCATATAGACCAGGTGCGCAGAATCTGCCGGTCCGCTGCTGGGCAGGATCGGCACGCGCAGGATAGCGGTGATGTATGTCAGCGCCCCGCGGATGCTTTCAGGGCGCATCTGGGAGTGACTGACGCGCAGTGGGGTCACCTCAATGTGCACCTGCGGCATGGCGGCCAGAAGAGCAGGGATGCCAGAACGTTGTTCTTGCGTGTCGGTGCGAATATGGATCGGAGCTGGCGGGTGTTTCGGCATAGCATGCGCCTCATTTCTTGTTGGGTGACCCGTCACCTGAAATGCCTGAGCACGGCTCTTGGCCTGGAGCGTGTCACAGCCGTACAGAACTGTTTGAGCGTGACGACATCGATGTCGGCCTTTCCGGCAATCCAGACGGTGAGCTGGTTGGACCAGGTCTCTGAGCCCGAATCGAACTCGACACCGAACCTGGGGTTACCGTGCGTTATCTGGGCCTTTGCTCCTTTATATTGCAGGGGACTGCGATTGTACTGCCTCCCCTCTTTTTGATTTGGGCGCGCCGTGAAGCATGCGCCTTTCTCAAGCTATAATAGCAGGTGGACCTCTTCCTGACCTCACGAACTTTCACGAGGTCCTCACAAACATTCCACGCCTACCGCCGTAACATGAGAATGTTCGTGAGGACCTCGTGAAATGATGTGAGCCAGGGATGAGTTTGGTCTGCTATCATTGTCGCAGAGGGCGGGGCAAGCGTCCCGTTTCCCTTTTTCTCTCGCTGCCGGAGAATAGCGCTGCAGGAGAGAGTCGAACTGAACTGCGCTCCCACATGTAAGGGAAAGCGCGACGAGCACGCCTAGCAAACCTTCCCTGCTGGTAGCGGATTAGCGATCAGGAGGGATGGCAGCTGGTGCGGATACGGAGGTACTCCCCCGACGCCCAGTTTGCCCCGGTGGTCGCGGCCAAATCAAAGCGGTAGAGGAGATCAACAAACGGCCCGGCAACGATCTGGGAGACAATTAAAGAGTGAAGGTCAGCAAGCCAACTGTTCCTACAACAATGCGCCCTGTCACAAGTTGTGACGCATAAGCCAACGGTTTCCATCTCGAAACAGAGGGAACACAGCAAGAAAAGAGGTAGCAGCTCCATGCCGCAACACCATCCTCTGACAATCACAGTCAACGATCAGCTCACCATCGACGCGGGAGACTGGCAAGAATGCGTCGAAGAAGATCAAACGCCCTACCGCCTCATCTCACCCCCGCGTATCGCCATGTACCGGCAGGCTCTCTCGTATTTGGAGGAAGCGACCAAAGACGTGAAGGCTCCTCCGAAGTCCCATCTGCACTTTGGCGAAGTGGCTATAGCGACCGTCGCGGTGTGTCTGCGCTGGGGGTCGTACTTCGCCGTGCTGGCCAACCACGACCTGCCGCAGTGGACCGCCGCGCTCGATCCGGAGGTCAGCTGCATCGGCGATGGGGAGATGGCGCGCATCAACATCGAGGCCTCGGCAGCCCTGGCCAGCTGGATCGACCTCATGCAGGCAGACCAGCAGCTCTTCCTCAAGCTGGTCAAGGCCGCCATCCAACTTCTCCCCTTCCCCATCGCGCAGCTCGACGAGTCGACGTATTCCAACCGCTTCCGGGCGTTGGGCGCCATTAATTCCGCCAATGGCAGACGCTACCTGATGGAGGCCTTTGCGCGAGACTTCGGGTCGGAGTGGTTGGAACGGGAGAAGGCGCGCGTCCTCGTCCATCCCACGCGCGCACTGGCCAATGGCATCCTCAACGAGCACTGGCGCAACGGCTCGGGCGTCGAGAACATCCACGCCGGAGGCATTGCTCCCCCACGGCCACTGACGCAGCGCCGCCTCACGAAAGCACAGGAGACGCTGCTGATGCAGGAAACGGCGGAGCTGTTTGTGCCAACCCTGCGCGCGCTCTATCATGTCGTCGGCAAGCCGAGCGAGGAAAGCTGGCCGGAACAGGCGCTTCCGTACGCGATTGCCTTCAAGCCCCCTGTGAATTGGTCGCTGGAGGAGCAGACGCGTGAGATCGCCTTACCAGGCGCGGAGCCACGGTAGTCTCGCAGGCGCTCTTATTCCTGGGGGGGAGAGGTGTTGTAACAAGTTTTCAAAAATCTAGCGAAACATAGTGTTTTGTTGCGTTTCATGACACTTTTTCCCAGATGATGGTTTGCTCACGTTCCAACAAGCGGCAATCCTCCGGCTTGGCATTTGCTGGCTCGCCTTTCACACGTTGGAAGGCTATGCGTCCCTCCGCATAGATCGCATTCACCTGTTTGACCCACTTTTCTTTGACCAAGACAATATCACCTTTTTTAAAGCCTTTGAGTTCTTCGTACACCTGATAGCGCACTCGCCCTTTTCCTTTTTGGGGCAAACTGTGAAACTGCTTGCGCGTTTGTCGGGGACGAAACCGGATCGCATAGACAGTGGTTGTTGACTCCGGAACCCATTCCCCCGTATGGTAGGTGGCAAGACAAAGGGGGGCGATACCTTTTCCGGCTCCGGCGTGCTCTACGACGAACACGGCGATCATCCATTCGATCTTTGACATCTTTGCGATGGTGGATCTCAGCTGAGAAGAGCGCCTTTCCATTGCCAACGCAACAGATGCCGGTAAT
>Ga0207684_10002626_pt1 | contig 17983 bp, 9 predicted proteins | sample KBSK5501metaG_FD_184342 | JGI IMG/M metagenome (GOLD analysis project Ga0207684, IMG submission 184342) | Corn, switchgrass and miscanthus rhizosphere microbial communities from Kellogg Biological Station, Michigan, USA - KBS K5-50-1 metaG... | ecosystem: Host-associated > Plants > Roots >...
AGTTTGCAATCAACAGTTACTTCGATCGGCATGAGCACCTCGAGGCCCAGCCGCAGATCGTGTTGCAAAGCAACTACTCCGTTCAGCTAGGCGAGGTCGCAGAGCATGTCTATTTCCAGGATCGTGACTCCGGCCATCGTTTCCCTGTCGACGTCATTCTTTGGCAGGACGAAAAAATTTCCGATCAACTCGAGGCCAAAGATTTTCGGGTGTCGCCACGCGGGCCGCTCCCGGTCGGCCACACCTATGATCTGATCGTTAATGGATTGCAGGAAGCTCGCAGTCACCAATCGCTTTCCTATCTCAAGGTTATCCGTGTCGGCGACACGGTTCCGCTCAAAGTGGAGTGGGTTGGCGCGTTCAACCACGCTACCGAAGAACCCTGGATCGGCATCAAATTCAATGATGGCATCGATCCGGCCGAGGCAACACTGGAGAACATCCGCATCGATCCCGCCGTACCCGGCGCGAAATTGCTGGCCAGCGGCGACCAGATCACCGTCACGGGAAATTTCGATCTCGCCCAACGCTACCGCATAACGATTTCGCCGTCGCTCAAAGGTGAACGGGGCTATGGCCTTGCCGGTGAATCCCGCTGGGGCGCAACTTTCCATGACAAGGAACCCTGCATCGTCTTTCCGGCATCCCAGATATTTTTGCGGGCGCGGAAGGAATTGCCATTTTCGTTTTTCCAAATCAACACGCCGGCTGTGTCGTGGAAGCTGGCCTCGATCCCGCTCGAAAAACTCGCTGCCGTCCAGGCCCGCATTCGTGAATTTGAGCGGAATGCGGTCGATCCGTTAACCGGAAAAGCAATCGTTGATCCGCGGACCGGTTTTAACAAACCCTTACCTACTGAGCTCCTCGTGGATGCTTTTAAACTCCCGGTGGTCGTGACTGGTACGACCGAAGCCTCACTTGGCGACGCCAGCGTCCAACGCGATATACGTTGCGTTCTGCCCCAGAGCCAGCGTTCTAACGGTGCCTACCTGCTCGAGGCTGCAGCCACGCTCAACCGAAAGCGCATTGTCGGTAACCGCTCGATCCTCTTTTCCAGCGACGCCATTCTCACCCAAAAGCGAACGCCGACGTCGGTGGTGTTGCGAGTGTCGCGCATGGACAATGTCGAACCTGTCGCAGGCGTAACCGTGCGAGCACTCACCAAGGACAACGTCGAGTTGGGACGTGCCACTACGGACACGAAGGGAATGGCAACATTTGTCCGGGATGCGCTTTTTCCAGCGAAGAAGCCGGGCGCACATCTTTTTGTTGCAGAGACGAAAGACGGCCCAGCCATTCAGTTTGTTGAGGGCGCGCAATATTATGGTGCGTCTGAGAGCGGCTGGCCGGCGAGAAGCGCCCACAGCGAGATCATTACCGATCGTAATCTCTATCGGCCTGCTCAAACCGTGAAAATGAAGGGAATGGTGCGGACGTTTAACGGCGCGGAGCTGTCCATTCCCAGGACAGCGGAAGTGCACTGGAAAGTTTTACAAAGCGACGGTGACCGAATGGTCGGTGAAGGTTCCACCACACTCTCGGCCGATGGCGGATGGGAAGGCGAATGGACCGTGCCTGAGAAATCGAAGCTTGGGCGTTTCGAAATTCGATGCGCCATCGGCACGGAAGACTGCGAAGGCTCCGCCAATTTTTCAGTCGAGGAATATCGTGTGCCCCTATTTTCAGTCGCAGTCAAAGCCGAACCGGAAATCGGCCACACCGCGCACGCGCACGTTTCCTCAGTCTATTTTCACGGGGCGCCAAACGCGGGGGCGCGCGTTCACTGGAAAGCGACCTGGACCGGATCAGCTGAGCTTGGAAACGAGGGCGACGATTACAAGAAGCGCTTTAATGCTTTCGCTGAAATCGGACCCCGAATTGATCCTTACGATGAACTAACGAAAACGGTCGAGGGCGATGCGACCCTCGACAGCCACGGTTCAGCGGTTTTCTCGTGTGAATCTCCGTTTAAGGATAACGGAGCTCTCTCCCGCACCAATGTCTATTGGCGCGCGGATGTCACATCCGTCGACGGTCAGACGATCACGGGCGGTGAGCATGCGGCTATCTTCCCGAATCCAGTGCGACTTGGAATCAAATCGACCGAAAACCTGTCCGAGCCGCGAGGCGTGAAAGTAAACCTGGATGCGGTTGATCAAAAGGATGCCAAGGTCGATGGCGTCCGCGTTCGAGTGGATCTTTTTCAAGTAACGACAAAGACGGCGAAGGAGCAGATCGCACCATTTGTTTACCGCTACCGTAACGTTGACCAGTTCAAGAAGGTGGAGTCCCGCGAGGTCGAGACGCCCGGCGAGATCTCCTTCGCCACCAAGAGCACGGGCCGATATGTCGCGGCGGCGACCGCGCTCGACCACAAAGCGGTATTGGTAAGCGACGAAACGGTCGTTAGTGGCGAAGAAATCGCCGAACTGCCCGTCCAAAACGAGACGACCTTCACGATTCAGCACGAGTCGCGCTCGTTTACTCCAGGCGAAAAAGCAGCGCTCTCAATCCAGGCGCCCTTTGCTGGTGTTGCCTGGGTCTCAATCGAGACCGACCAAATCCTCGACACCCTGCTTGTGCCACTTCGAGGTAACGCCAGCCGGCTCGAACTACCGATCAAAAAGGAATATGCGCCGAACGCCACGGTCTCGATTTACCTCGTTAGGCCAGGAGGAGATCACGAATTGCCGCGAGAGCGTTTTGCCACCAGCGCGATTGAAGTGAGGCGCCCGGACCGCGAACTAAACATTCAGGTGCATCTGGCCAGCGCGACGGTGAAGCCCGGCGAAACTGTCCATGGCGACGTGAGCATCACGTCGGAAAGCAAACCGGTCGCGGACGCGGATCTGGCTGTGTTCGCCGTCGACGATGCCGTCCTCAAACTCGGCGGCTGGCAATTGCCGAATGTGCTGGGCGGATTCTACCGGCGCAATCCATTTGCCGTTGGCAGCTACCAGTCATTGCAACAGTTTATTAAGCAAATCACCACGAAAAGCCTTACCCAAAAAGGGTTCATCATCGGCGGCGGCGGCGAAGATCTGGTCGCGAACGTGACTAATGTGCGCAGGGAGTTCAAGACGCTGGCCTTTTGGCAAGGTAGCTTGAAAACAAATCGCGAAGGCAAGGCGAGCTTTGAATTCGCGGCTCCGGACAACCTAACGACCTATCGTGTTGTCGCAGTTGGTCAGACCAGAACCCACCAGTTCGGCGGCGACGCCAATGTCACCTTGCAGGTTTCCAAGCCGCTGCTCATCAACTCTGCCCTGCCGCGATTTCTGCGCGACGGCGACGAAGTCGAACTGCGGGCTTCTGTGCAGCAAAACTACGCGGACGCCGATGATGTAACGGTGCGCTGCGTCACCGACTCAGCATGCCAGCTCCTGGCCAATTCCACCGCCAGCGAATCGGTCCAGCGTGATGTCCCCACGGTTTTTCGATTCAAGGGACGCGTTCGCGATACCGAACTCACACCAACCAAGGTCCGGTTTGAAGCGATCGGAAAATCGAAGTCCAAAATGTCGGATGGAGTTGAGATCACGCTCCCGGTGCAGCCGCCGACAATTGTTCGGAAGGAGACGGTCGCGGGCACGTTCAACGGTCCAACGTTTAACGTGCAGTCGGCAATGCCGCAGACGTGGAAACAGGGCTGCGGAAAGTTCGACGCCCTGATCTCGACTTCACCCTGGCTGCCGAAAATCGCAGGCATCCCAACAATTCTGGAATACCCCCACGGTTGCTTCGAACAAATCTCAACCAAGCTGCTCGGATACAGTTTCCTTTCGGGTTTGCTCGCATATCTCCCCGACATCAACGCCCGCGAGGCCGAGTATCGCCGTGTTCTGGAACGCGGCATGAAGCAGTTTAACGATTCGCTGCTCGAGGACGGGATGCTGCCCTATTGGCCGGGTGGCACAAACGCCAACCCTTTTGTCACTTGCCAGGCCTTTTGGGCCGTTAACGAGTCGGTCAATGCCGGATTTGATGCCCCAGAAGGATTGCGGGACAAACTTGCGGGCGCACTCAAGAAAATCGTGAACGGTGAGACCAGCGCGTCCGTCTTCGACAAATGTTTCGGTCTGTTCGTCCTCACCCAATACGAGACGGAGGAAGATCTCGGCCCGATCTCGCAGGATCTCTATCTGAGACGCAACCAGGCCAGCGATGAAGGCCGCGCCCTTCTGGCGATTGCACTACATCGCCAGAACATCATGGCGCGTGAAACCGAACAACTGCTCAAAGAGATCGAAGCACCCGTTAAAGAACGCGCGTTTGACCCTCGCACATTTACTTCCACGACTCGTGCAGAAGCGATCATTGCACTGGCGTTCGATAGCGTCGCGCCGAAGATGTGGACGCCGGAGCGGCAAAAGATCCGTCGGGACCGGATGCTTGCGTTGATGGATTCTTCAGCGGCACTTTCCACTCAGGAAAATCTTTGGCTTCTACTCGCGTTCAAATCGATGGTGAACGCGGAGGGGGCGCCAACCTTGGCTTCTCCCCAGCCAAAGGGGGCCGTTTTGTCCAGGAACCACTCCTCGGCGGCGTGGCTTGACTGCAAACTTGGCGACGAGCTCGCACTCACTGGCCTAACCAAGGCGGCAATGACCTTCCTCTTGAAGGCGGAATACACGATTTCGGAGGTCCAAACCGATCGGGTGGATCGGGGATTTCGCGTGGAGCGGGTCGTTCGAAACATCAGCGATAACAAGCGGACGGGCGAAGCGAACGCGCCGTTCCGGATAGGAGATCAGATCCTCATCACTTATCGAATGCAGACTCGGAAAAAACAGAACTACGTCGCGCTAGAAGATGAGTTACCGGCGGGACTTGAGGTGGTTAATCCCAACCTGGCGATGATCGGAAAGTTTTTCGATCTACCGGCGAACAGTTCGGATGGACGCACGCTAGTTCTTTCTTATTCCGAACTGCGTGACCGCGTTACGCTGCTCTACTTTGACGACTTCGATCCGGGCATCGGCACATATTCGGTGCTCGCCCGTGCCACTGCCGCCGGCATCTTCCGCTGGCCGGCGACACAAGTCTCGCCCATGTATGATAGCCGGTTTTCCGGTCTATCTCCCTCGAGCCTATGCGTTGTTTCTGGAGAATAATTCGTCTCGTTTCAAGCACGGTGGCGGTTCTCACGGCTGTGGCTGTTACCAGCCTAACGACCGCAATTTGCTGGCCATTGCCGACTGTGCTCCGACAACCGCTCGCTGGGACATTAACTTTGCTCGATATCCGAGGGCGCGAAATTGCCGGACTCGCTTCGGCCGAAGCACGATCGCAACTGCCTCGAAACCTAAGTGAAATGGGACCTTGGTTGCCGATGGTGACGATTGCCTTGGAGGATCATCGATTTTACAAACATCGCGGAATCGACTGGCACGGTGCTGCGGCTGCTGCTACTCGCAATCTGAAGGCGCACCGGATTGTCAGCGGTGGTTCAACGGTTACTCAGCAACTTGCCAAACTCGTGCGCGAACGACGAACCCGGAGCTGGTTCGCAAAACTCGACGAAACGCTAATTGCCTGGAAACTCGAGCGCTGCTGGACGAAGGATCGCATTCTGGCGGAATACCTGAACCGCAGCAGTTATGGTAATCGCCGGCTCGGGCCGGAAGCGGCGGCCCGCGCCTACTTCGGAAAGTCCGCCCGCGATCTCACACTTACCGAATCGATCTTTCTGGCCGGGCTTCCGCAGGCGCCCACGCGGTTCAACCCGTGGAGCCACGTCGGAGAAGCAAACCGTCGCTATTTACGCTCACTTGGACGGCTTGAGCAATTGGACGTCATCACATCCGAGCAGCGACACCTCCTGGCCGCGGCACCGCCCGCGGTCCGGCGATTCGATCCGCCGCGTTTGGCATCCCACTTTGTTGATAGCGTGCTGGCGCGGAACTCGGCTCTGCACGGCACCGTGCCTACGACTTTAGACCTGGATCTCCAGGAAAGAGCGGAGCGATTCCTGGAGCAGCATCTCAAGGCACTCAATCGTTACGACATTTCAGAGGCCGCGCTGGTGATAGTCGAGAACGAGACCGGTGCCGTCCGCGCCATGGTCGGTTCGGCGGATTACCGCACGACCCAGGTAAACGGTGCGATGCGACCACGCAGCTGCGGATCCACTCTGAAGCCGTTCGTTTATTTGAACGCTTTGGATCGACGCCTGCTGACGGCTGCGAGTGTCTTGCCCGATACCGCTGACGCGGTTCGCGATCAATATGCTGATTATGATCCGCAAAACTATAATCACCGGTTTCTTGGACCGGTCCGGGTGCGCGAAGCTCTGGGCTGTTCCCTGAATGTGCCAGCGGTGGTTACGGTCAGCCGGCTCGGCGCGCGCCAGACGTTCTGCCAATTGCAAAAATGGGGATTCGAATTCCCAAGAGAGTTCAGCGATTACGGTGCCGGATTCGTTCTCGGAAATGCTGAGATTCGCCTGCTCGATTTGGCCGGCGCGTATGCCGGCCTCGCCCGCCGCGGTGTGGCAATGCCTCCCAAACTCCTCGCGGCCGAACATCATTCAATGAACCGAATGGGGTCGCCCGAAGCGGTCGCGATCATTACCGATATCCTGTGTGACAACTCGGCCCGCGAGAAAACCTTTGGAGCACGATCCCCGCTCGCATTTGATAAACGCATTGCCGTGAAAACAGGGACCAGCAGCGGGTTCCGAGACGCGTGGACAGTCGGATTCAGCAAAGAACATACGGTTGCGGTGTGGGCGGGCAATCTCAATGGACGCCCGATGCACGATACTTTTGCGGTACGTGCAGCCACGCCCTTATGGGCCGCGGTGATGCACGATTTGCTGCTCAAGGGGGATCATCCGCTCGATTCGCCGATGGAAACCGACCTGCTCGTTAGGCGAACAATTTGTGCTGAGACCGGTGTGCTGCCATCACGTTTTTCAAAATCGACTGCTAACGAATGGTTTTTGAAAGGAACTGAGCCGGCAGAGGATTCAGCCGACTGGTTTGCGCCTGATGGCAAGTTGCTCCTGCCACCTGAATATGCCGGCTGGTGCCGGAGCAGCAGCAACGACAAAGACGCCGCAGTGCGTGTTGGCTGCGAAATCACAAACCCGGTCGCAAATGCCCATTACACATTGGACTCTTCGCTCCCTGCAACACAGCAGATGATCGAGCTGTGCGCTAACCTCGGTGGAGAGGTTCAGTGGTTCGTCAATAATGCGCCCGTGCCGCAACAAGTTGATGGCCGCGTCTTTTGGCAGCTCGTACCGGGCGAATGGAAGCTGCGCGCGGTGAGTCGCATTGGAACTGCTGAGGAAACAGTTTTTGTTGAGTAGCGTTGCTCGCTGCGCGGTGCCGGAGTCTTTCAGAAAAGATCGCGGTAACCGCGGATTACGCAGATTTAAACGGATACCGACTGAGATTCAGCCGAGCTCGGATTGACTGGAAGCGGCGCTCTCCCCTGGCTCGCCGGAGCCTTGTGCGAAGGCTGACAGCCCGCTGATCTAAAGGGAGGGACGACCTCCGTGTCGTCCCATTAATTCTCGAGATGGTCGCCGAGCCGAGCGTCTATTTTTCAACCGGCGACTGAGAAGTCGCCGCTCCCAGTCAAAAGGGTTCGCTGTCCTAGACGCCGCAGCGCAGCGTCCCTACCATTAATGGCAATGAGGACTTCCGGACTGCTCGCGACGCGGCGCAGCTTAGTTGATCGCCTGGAAAATTGGGACGATCGCAAGCATTGGCAGGAGTTTTTCGATACCTATTGGAAGCTGATCTACTCGGCCGCGCGCAAATCCGGCCTAACTGATGCCGAGGCACAGGAAGTAGTGCAGGAGACCGTGATTACGGTAGCGAAAAAGGTCGGCCAATTGCGCTACGATCCGGCCATCGGTTCGTTCAAAGGCTGGCTTCTGCATATCACGCGGTGGCGAATCGCTGATCAATTTCGAAAACGCGAACCTGGGCAAAACCGGCGGGCCAAGTCACAGGATGATCGTCAAACCGCAACCATTGAGCGTGTGCCTGATGCGGCTGCGATTGATCTGGACGCGCTTTGGGAAACGGAATGGCAGGAAAACTTGTTTGCAGCGGCGATCGCGCGCGTAAAGAAGAAAGTCGCCCCGAAACAGTTCCAGATCTTCGATTGTTACGTGCGCAAGGAATGGCCGGCGCAAAAAGTCGCCGCGGAGCTGCGTGTTAATGTCGGCCAGGTCTATCTGGCACGGCATCGTATCTCTGCCCTACTCAAAAAGGAGATTAAGTTGCTGGAGCGGCATTCTGGGTAGCGCACGCGTCTCGCGTGTCTGGTTTCGGCGTCCTCGCCGAAACGAACTTCGCTTGGACCATTTACCAAACTTGTCCTTCAAGGTATCAGAAAGTCCGCAATCGCGGGGACGCGGTTGCCAGCACGCGAGACGCGTGCGCTACCCAGAGCACCGATGCGTCGTGGCTCGTTTGCGTTGCCTTTTGTTATGCATTTCGGCTAACATTTCGTCATTGCTGAGGAAGTGAAAGATCGCGCTGGGACGGCTGAGCCGCAAAGCGACGCTCAACTCGAAATCGGTCATGTCTTGTTCATGGACATTGTTGGCTTTTCGAAATTGTTGGTCGATGAGCAGCGTGCTGTCTCAAATCGGTTGAACCAGATCGTTCGTAACACCGAGCAATTCCGTGCCGCAGAAACGGCCAACAAACTGATTCGACTGCCTACCGGTGATGGTATGGCGCTCGTTTTTTACACCGGTCCAGAAGCGCCCGCCCGATGCGCCATCGAGATCTCGCGTGGGCTGAAGGATAGTTCATTCGGCTTGCGCATGGGCATTCACAGCGGACCGGTAAACAAAGTTTCCGATGTGAATGATCGGTCGAACCTGACCGGTACCGGAATCAACCTGGCGCAGCGCGTCATGGATTGCGGCGACGCCGGACACATTTTGCTTTCAAAGCGGGCGAGCGAAGACCTCGAGCAACACAGTAAGTGGCGACCGCGCCTGCATCGTCTTGGCGAATTTGAAGTAAAACACGGCGTCAAGATCGAGATCGTCAATCTTTACACCGAAGAAGCCGGCAACCCTGCACTGCCCGAAAAGCTCAAGGCAGAGGAGCCTTCAGCCTCGACACAAATCCCCCTTATTCCTGATCACGAGGTTTTGCGTGTGATCGGTCGCGGCGCTTATGGGGAAATTTGGCTGGCGCGAAGTCTGACCGGCGCATTACGTGCGGTCAAAGTTGTTTATCGCAGCACGTTTGAAAGCGAGCGCGCCTTTCAACGCGAGTTTCAAGGCATGTCGAGCTTTGAACCGATTTCGCGCGCGCATGACGGCTTTGTCGACATCCTGCACGTGGGCCGGACGGGCGATTACCTCTATTACATTATGGAATTGGCCGACGATCACTTGGCCGGGCGTGAGATCGACATTGCCGACTACGCGCCGCGCACGCTCAAAAGCGAGCTGGATCGGCACAAGCGATTGTCCGCTGCGGAATCGATCCAGCTCGGATTATCTCTAACCGAAGCGCTCGACGCGCTGCACGGGCATGGTCTTACGCACCGCGATATCAAGCCCTCGAACATCATCTTCATAGACGGTCTGCCGAAACTGGCAGATATCGGACTTGTCGCGGCGAGTGGTCAGCGCTCGTTTGTCGGCACGGAAGGGTACGTTCCGCCGGAAGGTCCGGGCACACCGCAAGCCGACATTTTCAGTCTTGGCAAGGTGCTCTACGAGATCAGCACCGGTAAAGATCGACTCGATTTTCCGGAGCTAGATTCGACGCTCACGTCGCGTCCAGACAAAGACCAGCTCTTGTTGCTGAACGAGGTGCTTGTGAAAGCGTGCGCGGGTGATGCGCACCATCGCTATGACTCGGCCCGGGCAATGCATGACGACCTCGCTGTGGTCGAACGAGGCCAACCTCCGCGGCGTCGGAGATCACGCTCTAAACTGATTGTGGCAGCAGTGTTGGCGCTTATCGCTGCCACGGGGTCACTGCTGTTCTGGCTCAATCGGCCCATAGTACCGCCCGGCGACATTCATTTGAAAACTGCGATCCGAACCGAGCCGCCGGGCGCGCTGGTTGTGCTCGGTGATCACACGCAACGAAGTCCGGCAACTTTCGACGAGCTTGAACCGCGTAAATACAGTCTCCGGATCATGAGCCCGGGTTACGATCCGGTTGAAACGATCCTCGATCTCAGTGGAAAGAAATCACCTGAGTTACCTCTCTTTCATTTGATCCGAAGCAAAGGCGCGCTCGAGCTGCAGTCCGATCAGGCTGGCACGCCATTCACTTTGCGCAGCGAGGACGGCCAAATCATACGCGACGGTACCGTGCCGGCCAAAATTATGGATCTTCCCACCGGAAAATATTCGATTTTGGCAAAGCGTGGTGATTGGGAAGTGAGCGACACGGTCGAAATCCAACGCGGCGAAATTACGCGGAAATCACTGCCCTTCCTCAGCGGGACGTTAAGCGTGACGAGCGAACCCGCCGGGGCGCAAGTTTTGATCGACGGAAACGAGCGCGGGCGAACTCCGCTGCAGGTGGAAGTGCCGGCGCGGTCGCATGAGTTGGTGGCTCGGCTGGATGGCTGGCCGGATGAGCGTCGATCCATCGCCGTGGAAGCCCAGCGCGAAACCGCCGCGCATTTTGTTTTTGCAAATGGAAGCGTGAAGATCACGAGCGCGCCGGGCGGCGCGACTGTTCTGACCAGTGGGCGGGAACTTGGGCAAACGCCGCTGGTGATCGAAGAAGTTAAACCCGGCGCGGTCAGTTACGAACTTCGCCTCGCCGGCTACAAGGCAACGTCGATCACTGGTCAGGTCGAACCGCAGCAACAAGCGTTTCTCGCAGCCCGGCTCGAAAAAGCCGTTGGCCCAGAAGAGGGACAGCCGTGGACCAATAGCCTGGGAATGAAATTTGTGCCTCTCGGGAAGGTTCGAATTTCAGTGTGGGAAACGCGCGTCCAGGATTACGACGCCTTTTGTTCAGCAACCAGTCATCGGCACGATCCGCCGGATTTCGCGCAAGGCCCGACGCATCCGGTCGTGAAAGTAAACTGGTTCGATGCGACCGCCTTTTGCAAGTGGCTGACCGATAAGGAGCACGACGAAAATGTTCTGGAGGAGCGACAATCCTACCGTCTCCCGACTGATTTGGAATGGAGCGCGGCGGTGGGTTTGCTTAACGAGGGTGGGACTACACCGGAATCGCGCGATGGGAAGATTCGCAATGAATTTCCGTGGGGCAAACAATGGCCGCCGCCAGCCGGAGTTGGGAATTATGCGGATAAAAGCGCAAAGCGTGCCGGTGGCGCTGTGATCGAGAATTACAACGATGGGTTCGCGCAAACGGCACCGGCTGGAAGTTTCAAACCAAACGGATTGGGAATCTACGATCTTGGCGGCAACGTGTGGGAATGGTGCGCGGAAGGCTACAAAGGCGATGCGGCTGGAGGCGGCCGCGGTTGGGGCGTGCTACGTGGCGGATCATGGGCCACGAGCAATCGGACGGAATTACAGTCCTCCTACCGCAACGTGGTCGACCGCAACGAGAGGGACGTAATTTATGGATTTCGTTGCGTGCTCATAACGAAGGACGAAAGAGAAACCCAATAACTGACAGGTCAAACTCCTTACGCGTCTTGTCGCGTTGTTGTTGGCAGCGCGCCGTTAGATAGCGCAGTGATTGTCGGAATTATTTTATCAGCGGTGGCGATTGGTTTTGCTTGTTTTACGTGAGTTGTCCTCAAGTTAGAGGAACGACAGTCCCGGCCGATTGAAGTACGCTGGGCGGTCTGCATAACGAAAGAGCTGCTTGTCGGTCTGACCCAGACACCCGGCTAGTTTTTTAGCGACCCACTTATTTGCCATCCATCAGAGTGGCAACAAAGCCCCGGTGAAGCCATTGTAGGTCCCGACGATCTAGCAAGCTCGCGCACCCAGTCGGGCACAAGCAGTTTTGGCAAAGGCGCGTTAACTTTAGTTCTGCTGCGCCAAGACGGCTTGAGGCAGCGGACACGGAGGCATCTGGTTCGGAGAGCAGGCGAAGTTGTTTGGGTCGCTCGATGTAGTCAGCGTGTCATCAACGTAAATGATCGCGGCCTTGGCGTTTTGCGGATCGATGGCAACCTGGAAAAGGTCGAGCAGGTTGCGCGTCCCCGGCGCAGAGTCACTCCCAAGGGTACTTATGACGCCATGGTGATTGGGAGCGACGTTCACCTCGGTCTGCGTGAAGCTACCTCCGTTGAGCTGCGCGAAGTAGACATGCCAGTCGGCGCTCGGATCGAGGTGGGAGGCTGCGCTCGTGCCATAGTAGACAACGTCGACGTTACCGTTGTAGGCGGCGACCCATGGGAAGACCGCCGTAGTGGCTGGGGCGCTGTTGACCGCCACCGCAGACGTCCAGTGACTACCCTGGTCGGTCGAGCTAGCGAAGGAGACGGTCTGCCCGTCGGACCACGCGGCATAGAGGTTACCATTGGTCGGGTCCACCGCCAGCGGCAGCCAGAAGTTCGCCAAGTCCGTGCCGGGGGGCGCCGTGAAGGCGACATTCGCCGTCCAGGTCTCGCCCATGTCGCTGCTGCGCGAGACGACGATGTGGTTGGGCGTGAATGTCCGGGCCTTCAGCACTCCAGTCTCGCCCGCGGCGTAGATTTCGTAGACGTTGTGGGTGTGAGGATCGGCAACGACTTTGCCGTGATGGTTATTGAACGTCGCGTCGGCCGTGATTTTAGCCTGCCCGACAATCGGATCACCCACCCGCTTCCAGGTGAATCCATCGTCATCCGAACGCTGCACATGGATGAGAAAGGCAAAGAACGCATCGTGGTACGCGATGTAGACATGCGGCCCGTCTGAGGTTATCCACGGTCGGTCGTTTCTGGTCGTGTCGATAATCTGTGCGGTGCAGTGGCCGATCGAGAAGGTGCTAAATGCCGGGCTCGGGCAGGTGATCGCCGACACGCCGACTTGGGCGCTCCTAAAGGTTGGATTTAGGAGAAAGAGGTTTGTGGAGATATGCAACCTGCCAGTCGACCCGATGTCGACGTCGGCGTCAGCCCCGCCAAAGACTGACTTGCCGGGGTGCTGCAGTGCGCTATCGACGATGCCACGAAAAATGGGGGACGAACCAAACGTCCCTGTCCAGAGGTCGGTCCCGAAGTTCGTGGGATCAAACAGCCATTGGAGCGAAACCATGGCCATGGTACCATCATTGCCAATAGAGATCTCTGGCTCGCTGCTGCCGTTGGGCAGCAAGAGCGGTGTCGTGGTGAAGCTGGGTGGCGGAGTAGCGCCAGTTCGTATGGGGAACACGACTGCGAGCAACAGTGTGGCGACCGCAGCCGTGGTCGTGAAGGTGACTGCTCGTGGAGAGCCGGGAGCAAAAAGAGCTAAACGTGTACGCATAATGGTTTCCTTTCGTGACCGAAGGGGGAAGTCACTTCAGCGGTTGCTCCCACAGACCCTGCGCCGGAACGGCTCGGCCTCTTCGAATCGGGCGGATTTTAGAGAATTTCTATAATTTTGTCCAGCCTCACCCTAACTTGTCGCCGGACATGGTCGCACGAACCATTTCGTTTGTTTCATGCGCACAAGTCCAACTCACGAACCAAGAATTGCTAGGTCTTCGCGCACCGGCTCCGGTTGGAAGTTTTAAGCCAAACGGGCTCGGTATCTACGATCTTGGCGGCAACGTGTGGGGGAATGGTGCGCGGAAGGCTACAAAGGCGATGCGGCTGGAGGCGGCCGCGGTTGGGGCGTGCTACGTGGCGGATCATGGGCCACCAGCAAGCGGACGGAAATGCAATCCTCCTATCGCAACGTGGTCGACCGCAACGAGCGGGACGTCATTTACGGTTTTCGTTGCGTGCTGGTAACGCCGGCGGACGGCGGCGAGAAACAATGAACGGCTAAGCTGGGATTGCGCTGTCCTAGGCTGGCAAACCACGCTCGCCTAGCCATGGCAAATGTCGGCGGATGCGAGTTACTAACTTAAGTCCAAATGGCGCAATGGCTTTGGCCCGAATATGTGCGATGGCTTCCTCGACGGAATCAGTCGTGTAAATCAAGCCGGTATCGGGCGCGCTGATCATTCCCAGCTCGGCCATCTTGCCGATGAAATCAATCAGTTCCCGCCAATACTCCGTGCCCATGATAACGATGGGAAAGTTTTTGATTTTTCCCGTCTGAATCAGCGTGATCGCTTCAAACAATTCATCAAGCGTGCCGGCACCGCCGGGCATCACGACAAAGGCGTAGGAATATTTAACGAGCAATGCTTTGCGGACGAAGAAATAATGCATCGTCACGCAACGATCAAGGTAGGCGTTCGGTTTCTGTTCCTGCGGAAGCTCAATATTACACCCGACGGAGCGACCATTGATTTCTTTTGCTCCGCGATTGGCCGCTTCCATGATGCCCGGACCGCCGCCGGTCATAACGGTGAAACCAAGGCGGGCAATCGCCGCGCCCACCTTTCGCGCAAGTTCATAGTGGGGACTTTCCGCTGTGATGCGGGCTGAACCGAACACGGTCACGCACGGCCCGACAAAATGGAGAACGCGAAATCCTCGCAGGAAATCACACATCACACGCACGAGGGTGACGAACTCGTCAAAACGCGAGCGCGGGCCTTCCAGGAAAATTTCATCGGCACGTTCCGGCAGCGCCGTCAGGGCCGAGTCTAGCGACTTCGTTTTGTCGATAACTACAGCTTCACCGCTACGCACGAATGGTTCGACTATCCCCGCGGCCGAGCAGTCGTAAAGCTAAACACGATGATTTTCGCGTGATGCGGTTCTGCGCGGGTCAATTCGACGCGAAAGCGGCCTACTCGAGTTGTGCGGTTACCACCGGTCCCGTGCACCAACCGAAAGAGCGATTGAGTTTCTGAAGTGTTAAAGAATCCGCTCTCCAGAAACTCGCTGACCCAAAACATGCCGCGATCGTCGCTGATGTAGAAGGTGATTTCGAAATCTTCGTCGGAATTTTCGAGAATGATCACGGAATGGCTGTAAATATTTGTACTGGTGTACTCGCCTTCGAAGAAAACCGCGCATCGTTGATGGACCTTGAGCGGACGCTCTTTGAGAGTCTCTTTAAAGAACCTAACTGCATTGTCGTAACTTAGTTGCTTCGCCGGTCGTGACGAAACATCGCTGGAATCGGCCTGTTTGCGCTTTGCAGCGGCCGGCACCGTGCACGAAAAGCAAACCCACAAGATCGATATGATGAGGTAGGTCGCGCGTTTCACTTGCGCGCTGTGGTTGAACTTAAAAAGCGTCGTTCATGACTGGGCACAACCAAGACCGGGCAGGACGCATGCCGCACCACGTATTCCGCAGTACTGCCGACCAGGATATGTTTGAAACCGGTTGTGCCGTGTGTGGAAGTTACAATCAGGTCCGCATGGTGGTCGATGGCTCGCGCGCAAATCTGCTGACCGGCATGCCCGATTTGGAGGGACGACTCTACTTCGGTTCCCTCCCAATCCGTCTTTTCAATCAGATCTTGCATTTGATTTCGCGAGGCTTTTTCGGCTTGCTGCATCAGCAACGGAAAGTCGTAGCGGAAGTACCCGTCACTCGCGATGTAATATTGAAGAGCGACCGAATTGAGCAGGACAAGCTTCGATTCAAATTGTTTGGCCAAGGCCTTGGCATAGGCCAGCCCTTTCATCGAGCATTCGGAAAAATCAATCGGCACCAGTATTTTGCCGAAGGTCAATTCGTGCTGCCCTATTTTCCCGTTACGGCCTGCCTTTTTGTTGCGATCGATTGGGCGCACGACCAACACTGGACAAGGCGAATAGCGCACGACCCTTTCGGCAGTGCTACCAAGCACGAGATGTTTCAGCCCGGTATTTCCGCGAGTTGAGGTGACGATCAAATCGATATCTCGGTCACGGGCAAGTCGACAAATCTCCTCAAATGGACGTCCCCGAGGCGCATGGATATTTTCTCGGCGCAGCTCAACCGAGTATTTCTTTGCCGCCTCTTTCAAGTGGCGCCGCACTCGCCGTCCGACTTCCAATTCGGGAACAATGAGAGGCATTGCCATCATGCTGGTGAGCGGATAATCCGGCTCGAAGACGTGAACTAGATGCAGATGGGCGCCGAACTCCTTCAGCAGTGGCAGGGCGAATTCGATTGCTTCCAATGATGGTTCTGAGAAATCGATCGGCACAAGAACATTGCGAAGTTTCAGGGCGGGGCGGTTCTCGCTGCGCACATGCTTGGGTGCTCTCCGAACTGGACGCGTATTTGGAATCGTTGCCGTTTTCATGCTTTAAAGATGAGGATTTTATGGCTGCGCGCTCGTCCTCGCTTGTTAAAGACTGGCTATTTCTTGCGAGTCTTGGTGACCATTCCTAGGTAGCCAGCCGCGACGGCAGCAAGAACAGCCATTCATGCTCCCATTTCTCTTTTTTCTGATTGCACTCTTTTCCGAGATAGTCGGCACAATCGCGGGTTTCGGCTCCTCGGTTTTCTTTGTTCCGCTTGCGGGATTTTTGTTTGGGTTCCATGAGGTTTTGGCTCTCACCAGCATCCTGCACGTATTTAGCAATGCGGCGAAATTGGTTTTCTTTGGGCGTCATGTTCGGTTGCGATTGCTCCTGTTGCTCGGAATACCCAGCGTCTTATGCGTGATTGTTGAAGCATATCTCAGCACAAAAGTGGAATTCAAATTCACCGAACTTATTCTCGGCTTCTTCCTCGTTGCCTTTAGTCTTTTCTTCTTTTTTAACCCGGCCGCGAAGCTCTCGCAGAATGGATCCAACGCTGTCGTGGCCGGCGGAATAGCGGGATTTTTGGCGGGACTGATTGGGACGGGCGGAGCGATCCGCGGGCTCGCCCTCGCCGCCTTCGATTTGGGGAAGGGCGTTTTCGTTGCCACCTCAGCTGCGATCGACTCCGGCGTGGATTTTAGCCGAATGATTGTTTATCTGCGCAGCGGGTATCTGACGCGGGAATTTTACTGGTTCATCCCCGGATTGTTGTCGGTTGCGTTTGTCGGTTCGTACATCGGAAAGTTTGCCTTAGACAAGCTGGAGCAGAAAACCTTTCGCAAGATCGTCCTATTGCTGATCTTTGTGATCGGTGTGACGACATTAGGTCGTTTTTTTGAACAGTTTATTCGTTAGGCAAAGAGCAGTAAAACCTTTCCAGGCGCACGAGCAGCCTCAGGAGCTCACTCCCCCCGGCCTTTTTCCTTACCACGAGTCACTGAGCAATCTGCGACCAGCGCGAACTCACGAGTGTGATCACGCAGCCGCTCATGCAAGGTTCTTTGTCTCCTTTATGGAGTAATCGCAACTTTTAAAACGCCATCTTTGTGGGATCCGAAGAAATCGTAAGCATCGACGATTTGGTCCAGCGAGAAACTGTGCGTGAGCAACGGTTTCGGGTCGAAACGCTTTGATTGCACCATCGACATCAACCGTCGCATCCGCTCTTTCCCTCCGGGGCAGAGAGTCGTAACGATTTTGTAATCACCTAGGCCGGCGGCAAAGGCATCGTACGGGACCTGAAGCTTTCCCGAGTAAACTCCGAGACTGCTGAGCGTACCGCCCGGACGCAAACAACGCAGACAATTTTCGAATGTCTCTTGAAGGCCCAGCGCTTCGATCGCGACGTCACTGCCGCCGCCAGTCAAGCGCTTCACCTCGGTCACAACATCAACTTGTTTTGGATCGAGCACGACATCTGCGCCCATTCGCTTTGCCATTTTTATCCGGACCGGGTCGCCCTCTACGCCGATAATGAAGGAAGCGCCCATCAGCTTCGCGCCCGCGGTCGAGCAAAGGCCGATAGGTCCCTGGGCAAAGACGACTACGGTATCTCCAATCTGAATGTTGGCCGATTCCGCGCCGCTAAAACCGGTCGAGGCAATGTCCGCGAGCAGCACAACCTGCTCATCGCTGAGTTCATTTGGAATTTTGGCAAGATTGGCTTGAGCATTCGGAACCAGCAAGTACTCAGCTTGCGCGCCGTTAATGGTATT
>Ga0207684_10002627_pt1 | contig 17974 bp, 28 predicted proteins | sample KBSK5501metaG_FD_184342 | JGI IMG/M metagenome (GOLD analysis project Ga0207684, IMG submission 184342) | Corn, switchgrass and miscanthus rhizosphere microbial communities from Kellogg Biological Station, Michigan, USA - KBS K5-50-1 metaG... | ecosystem: Host-associated > Plants > Roots >...
GGACATCCCGAACGCTGACGACCCCCGCGCTATCCGTCTGGGCGTGGCCGCCAATCGGGTAGCGGCGCTGAACTACGACCCCGACCCCGCGCTGCTGGCCGCGCTCGCGGGCGAGGTCGATTTGAGTGGGCTGTACTATGACGAAGAGATTGCCCAATTGCTTGCTGATGCGGGGGTGGTTCCGAACGGCGGCGCGTCTGATGAGGCGAGTGTTATGGTGTGCCCGTCGTGCGGCCACGTCTTTTAAGTGATTGTAATGCAGTAAATGAATAATCTGTGGTATAATAAGCACATATATACGAATGCCGCTCGCGGTGTCTCACCACCCAGCGGCGCTACGCCTGTCAAGGAGGCGCAGATGACCACTATACCACGGTTCTATGTCTATGTGCTGGCGCGTCCGAACGGCAAGCCCTTTTATGTCGGCAAGGGAACGGGTGATCGTATCGTCCGTCACGAAGTTGAGGCGCGCAACGGTCACAAGTGCCATAAGTGCAACATCATTCGTAAAATCTGGGCATCGGGCGGCGAAGTCCAGCGCTACACGGTTTTAACCACCGACGACGAACAAGAGGCGCTCGATTACGAGGTTACGCTGATTGCGCTCTTTGGGGCTAGCACGCTGGCGAACCAAACGAGCGGCGGTGAGTCTGGCACGCTCTCGGATGAGGCCCGCGCGAAAGTATCGGCGGCGTTGCGCGGCGTGTGGAAGCGACCCGAATACCGCGCGCTGCGTAGTGCTCAGTCAAAGGCCGCGCTCGCTACGCCAGAGGCACGCGAGCGATTAAGCGCCGCTCTCAAGAAGGCGTTAAGCGACCCCGAATATCGCGCCCGCCGTAGCGCGGAACGCAAACAGTATTTCAGCGACCCCGAAAACCGGCGCCGTCTTTCGGAGATAACAAAGAAGGCCAGCAACACGCCAGAGGCAAAAGCGAACCATGCAGCGGCGCAGCGCCGCGAGTGGGCAGACCCCGACAAGCGCGCAAAGAGGCAACAGAACATCAGCGCGGCGGCATCCACGCCTAAAGCAAAAGAGCGCTCCAAAGACCGACAAGCGGCGTTGTGGGCAGACCCCGAATGGCGCGAGCGAACAAAGGCCGCTATCAACAGCCCTGAAGCGCGGGCGCGTAAAAGCGCGGCGTGTAAGGCGAAATGGCAAGAGCCGGGGCACGCGGAGAAAGTAGCCGCCGGGCGTCGTGCTGCGCGAGAGGCGAAGGCAGCCAAGCTAAAAGCCGAAAAATCGCCATATGAAGACTGAGCGCTATACCGCCGAACAAGTCATCAGCAGCCTACACGAAGCAAAGGGTATGATCACCCTTGCCGCGCGTAGGCTCGACTGTCACCCCGATACGGTACGCAGTTATGTGCGGCGGTATCCGACCGTGGCCGATGCGCTCCGAGAGGAACGGGAAGGCTTTCTTGACATAGCGGAGCTTGCCCTTATGCGCGCGGTGCAAGGCGGCGAGTCGTGGGCCGTCGCTTTTGCGCTCAAAACAATCGGGCGCGATCGGGGCTATGTCGAGACGACGCGCAATCTGAACCTGAACCTGACACCCGCCGATATTGAGAAGCTAGACGATGCTGAACTCGACGATACCTACAAGCGACTTATTGACGCTCATAGCCGTTGAACGTGAGCGACGACGGCGAGCGCGAGCGAAGGCCGGCGGCGCGGCGCCTGTCGTGCCGTTCCCCGCGTGGCTGTTCGATACGTCGCCGTCCTATCGGTGGGATTGGCCGCATATGCGCTATATTCAACAGGCGCTAGAGGCCGTATCGAGCGGCGCGCTCATGCGCCTGATGCTCTTTCTCCCACCCCGGCATGGCAAAAGCGAGTGCGTGACCGTGCGCTACCCGGTATGGCGGTTAGAGCAGAACCCAGAGCTACGGGTTATTGTCGGCGCCTATAATCAGACACTCGCCAGCAGCTTTAGTCGCAAGGCGCGTAAGATAGCACAGGGACGATTCCCGCTCTCCCAGGAGCGCACGGCGGTTGAGGATTGGCAGACGCCGGCGGGCGGGGGTATCCGCGCGGCTGGCGTCGGCGCGGGTGTAACCGGGCGCGGCGCCGACCTGGTTATCATTGACGACCCGGTAAAGAACCGTGAGGAAGCCGAGAGCGCGGCCTATCGAGATCGGGTGTGGGAGTGGTATACCGACGACCTGTATACCCGATTAGAGCCCGGTGCGGCGCTGATTCTTATCATGACCCGCTGGCACGAAGACGACCTGGCCGGGCGTATCCTGACAAGCGAGCGTGCGTCCGACTGGCATATCATCAGCCTGCCCGCGTTCGCGGAAGAGCACGACCCGCTTGGGCGCGAGCCCGGCGCGGCGCTCTGCCCAGAGCGCTACGACGAAGCCGCGCTTGGGGCTATCCGTGAGGTACTCGGCACGCGCTCATTTACGGCGCTCTATCAGCAGCGACCCCAGCCCGCAGAGGGCGCGCTTTTCAAGAGGACGTGGTTCAATATCGTTGACCACGCGCCGGATGGCTTGCAGTGGGTGAGGTACTACGACCTAGCCGCGAGTGTCAAAACCACCGCCGACTACACATGTTGCGCTGCTGCCGCGCTAGGGGATGATGGCGTACTCTATATACGCGACATGATACGCGGTCGGTGGGAGTGGCCGGACGCAAAGAAGATTATTACTCAGACGATGCAGCATGAGCCACATACGCAACACGCGATCGAGGAAGCGATGCACGGCCTTGCGGCATTACAGGAGCTACACCGCGACCCGGCGCTCATCAATATCTCGTTGCGCGGCGTGCGGGTGGATAAGGATAAGGTGAGCCGTGCGCTACCGTGGGCAGCTAGAGCCGAGGCGGGCAAGGTCGCACTTGTACGGGGCGCATGGATACCCGCATTTATAGACGAGATCTGCCAGTTCCCCCAGGGCGCCCATGATGACCAGATCGACACGATTAGCGGGGGCGTTCAGATGCTTGGCCGTGGCAGTAACAGCGCAGTAGGGGCGTTCATCTAGGAGCAAACCCATGATAGGCACCGTCTTCAACCGCAACGTACTTCACCGCCTCGGCGACGCCATCAACGCATGGAAGGGCTTGCCTACGCCCAGTCAGCTCTACCCGCCGCAGATCAACATGCAAGGCGGTTTTATAAGTTTTCCGGGCTGGGAACGGCTCGAACGAGAAGGCGGCGCGCGTGACGAGCGCAACGTCAGGAAGGCGCTCCAATCCCCCACCGTCTTCGCGAACGTGCAGGCTATCGCGAACGAGATAGCATCAGCCGAGCTTATCGTCAAAGAGCGTGTGAACGACACGCTAGAGGACGTAGACAATCACCCGCTGGAACTGCTGTGGGAAGCGCCGAACCCGCACATGGGCCGCTCGTTCCTGATGAGCTATTGGGCCTGGTCGTACACGCTCGCATCCCGCGCCTATCTCTACTGGCTCCCCGCGCAAGGTGAGATACAAGAGCTGTGGCCTATCCCGCCCTTCATGATACGCCCGCTGCCCTCGGCGCAGGACTTCATCGGCGGCTATGCGTTCAAGGCCCGTCCCGACACCGACCCGATCCTCATCCCCGCCGAGTACATCACATATTCTCATAGCGTCAACCTGTTCGACATACGCGACGGCCTATCGTTCCTCGCCGCCGCGATGGTCGACATCAACAGCGAGATAGCGGAGTCCGAATGGAACATGAACTTCTTCAGCGAGCAAAACGGTATACCCGATGGGTTGATCGGGGTCAATAAAGACACGCTTGATAGCGACCTGATGACCATCAGGCAGCAGCTGAAGGACTTCTTTGGGGGCACGCGCCGCGGCGTCGCCGTCGCGCGAGCAACCGAATTAACCTATACACCCTTTGGCCGCTCGCAAAAAGATGTGGAGTTCAAGGAGGGGCTGAATATCGCGTCCCAACGCATCGGGCGCGCGATGGGCTTCCCTGATGGCTACTGGTCAGACATCGCGAATAAGGCCAATGCCGAGGCCGCCAGAGCCACGATGATAGCCGGCGCGGTGTGGCCGCTGCTCGTCCGTCTGCACGAGGACATGAACGCGGGCGTGGTCAAGCGCTGGTACGGTGAGCAGTACCGCTGTGAGTTCAAGGACATCCGGCCCGAAGACCGCACGCTCGTGCTGAAAGAGCTTGACGCGCACAAGACGCATTGGACGATTGACGAGCTGCGAGAGGCCGACGGCAAGGATCCGATCGGCGACGTGCGCGGGAGTATGCTCGTGGCCGAACTCGCGAAAGGCATCGCGACCCCCGCGAGCAAACCTAGCCAGATGACCGAAGACTACCTGGCGGAACAAGAGGCTAGTCTACCGCCCGAAGAGGAAGCGGCCCCGCCCGATGAGACACTACCGCCCGATGCTGTACTACCGGCACAGGCGCCGCCGATAGGCGAAGCGCCGGCAGGGGGAGGCGGCGTCCCTGAAGGCGTACCAGAAGGGGAGCCGGTGAAGGCGCTGAAGGCCTGCCCATCCTGCGGCGAGACATCTCCCGATGATGCCGTATTCTGCATTGGCTGTGCAAAGCGGTTCTCTCGTAACCGGGATGAGGATATAGCGCTGTGGGGGCGCAAGGCGACCAAAGCGCTACGGGCGGGCAAGAGCGCCGCTGTACGGTTCGAGAGCACCAGCATACCCGCCGACGAGCACGCACGCATTAGCGCGGCGCTGGTGAAGGCACAGACGGCAACGGATGTGGCGCAGGCATTCAAGGCGACGGACGAAACCGACAGCCTGATTGATACCGAGTGGGACGCGGCGAAGGAGTGGGCGAAGGCAGCGGCGAAAGGGGGCGACGATGGACGGAACCGATAAGGTCTTTGCCGTCGGGCTTGCGTGCATCGCGGTCATCGTCGCCGTCGGCCTGATTGCGCTGGTGCTGCTTGCCCGCTGACCCCGCCCGCATCAGCGCTCTCATGAGCGACGCCATCGCCAGCGCCACGACCGCGTACACCGACGGCGGCTCACTCCGGGCATACGAGAAAGAGATGCAGCGCATCATCGCGCGCGGCCACAGCGCGGCGTGGCTGGCGGGCACGTCGGAGCGGATGGGCATCCCGCTTGATAGCCCGCTCTTGTCGCAGAGCCGCTTGAGTAGGGCGGAGCGGGCCGATATTAAGGCGTTGGTGAGTAGCCAGCTGGAGTACCTGAAGGGCTTCACGGACGCGGCGGGGGATATGTCGCCGGAAGCGGTAGCGGCGCGGGCTAACCTTTATGCCGGCGCAACCAGAGCGAGCTACTACAAGAGCGCGACTGAGGCCGATTTGCCTTGCTATCCTGGGGGCTGCCCGTCATGCTATGGCCGATGCCGTTGCGATCTTGAGACGCGCGACGACGGGATACACTGGATATGCCTAGACGATCCATCCTCTTGCTCCGATTGTGTCGAGCGGGGGAATACCTGGACACCTTACGCGGGGGGTGGCGAATGAGAGTCCTTCCTGACTATGACCGGATGCTCGCGGATACGCAGCAAGACATTCTTAGCGAGATAGAGGATTTCTGCATCATCTTCGGGACGGACGCGCTACCGGCGCTGCGCGACTATATCGCTCGCGCCACAAAGGATTGGACAGCGCGCCCCGATTACGCGCTCGTTGAGGACACGCCAAATGATTGACACCCTCTGGACTATCTTCACCGCTACCCTGCTCATCGCGGGTATCGCCGTGCTGTGGGTGATTATCATCGCGCTGATGATTTCCGCAGCGCAGCAGGCGAGGAGACGACTATGAACCCGATAGCGGCGCTCCAAAAGGAGCTTGACGTGCTACAGGCGCAGTACGGTACGGTTCGCGGGCTTGTTGCTTTTGGGCCGCGCTACCTGAGCATGGGTACGGCGCCGTTTATCGGCACGGATGCGGAGCGCGCGGCGATTGCCCGCGCGACCGCTATTCTGAGTGAGATTAAGATGCGCCTCAAGCACGCGGGGCTGCGTCACAAGACAAGCTCGGTAGCGCATGGGGGCCACCGATGAACGAACAAGAACTACGCGCCGTCATGTACAGCGCCGTTGCCGTCGCCGTAAAGGAACTGAGCGACGCAGAGCTAGCCGGGCTGAACCTTACCGTGCAACTCGGCGGCGACCCGCGCGATAAGCCGTGGTACGAAAAGGTCAAGTACCTGTTCGACCAGGACAACGGCATGAAGATGCACGAAGAAACAAAGGCCGCGCTCGTGGCGGTCGTGCTGAAACGGCTAAACGGCTGATAGGGCTAAAGGTTAAAATCGATGTGGCCGACGCGCTCGCCGCGCTCTCGCGGGTCGAGGCGCGCGCGCTCGAAAAGGCGATTACGAACAAGGTAGCGGACGAGATTATCCTACCGCGTCTTGCCAAGTACCCGTCGCCATCGGGCAAGAAGATGCAATTCGTCTCAGAGCGCCAGCGCCGGTTCGTGATGGCCTCTATTCGCAGCGGGGCGATCAGCGTGCCGTACCACCGCAGCGGGGCGCTAGGGCGGTCGTGGGTCAAGCAACCGCTGAACGGCGGGATGGCGATTGTCTCGCGGCTTGCCTACGCGCCGTATGTCGTGGGCGATGGCGAGCAGGCGGCATACCACCGGGGCACGTGGGATACTCTTGATACTCTTGCGGATGAAATATCGGATGACGTTCAGCATGCCGCCATCGCAGCGGTAGAGGATTTAATCGGGAGTGCGGGGCCATGAAAAATGCGTTTATGTCCGGTCTTGGAACAGTGGCGTACTCCCCGTTCGCCCCGCCCAGGCCGAACTTTGACGACGTGATTGATATTTACTACTCAGCTCATCAGCCGTCCGAGCGGGAGTGGGTTATCGGGCGCGCGACGTGGATACACCTTCTGAAACTGAAGGACGCGAACGGGCGCTATATGGTTCCTGCTACATTCGTTGATGAGCCGTTATCGTTGATGGGCCGTCCCGTTCGTATCACCGACGATGAGCCGAACGCGCTGCGCTTTGCTCTACCGGGCGACAGCGCAGCGACCGGCGCAACCGAGCGGCTACACGCGCTCTGCCACTCGTGTGATACGGAGCTACCGCCCGGCGCGGCGTATTGTATCAAGTGCGGGCACCCTGTTGAGCAGGAGCGCTAGGCATTGACTACTACATCGCAGCAAAACATTGACCCCCATGCTATAATGAAGCCAGCGCATACCGAGCGCGAGAAGGCGCTGCGCGTGCGTGAGGCGTGGCTGGCGCTACTCAGAGCGTGGGAGGATATGTACGACCTTCCCCGCGCGGTACCGACACGACGGGAGAAAGAGGGATGACCGGCGCCGACATCCTACAGCGCGCCGTCGAGATACTGTCTCGCGGGCCGCTCACCGAGCCCGATCGTAACCACGGCCCGTTCTGTCCGTGGTGTGCGTGCGCTGATGCAAAGAGCCAACTTGAGGACGAGGAAGAGTTGAACGTCGCGCTCAGTCTTATGGGCTTCTACGATTGGCCGCTTGTCGAGGCGCGCATGGCGCTCACCCGCTGGAATGGCGTTGACGTACTTGCTCTTGACCAGGCAGCGGCGATTGACATACTCGTTCAGGCACAGCAGGAATTACATGACGTGAGAAAGAAGGTTGATGACCTACCAGGATTACATCGATAAGCTCATCCGCGAGCAGCACGAGTGCCTTGCCGCGCTGTCTGAGTTCGGCCCCGATGTGACACTGGAGACGGACGGTAATGGATTATGGTTTGTGCGTGCGGTCGTGGGCGGTATCGGGTCGCTCGTTCAGGCGAGTAGCCCGACGAAAGCCGTTCGCTCGCTGATTGCTCTGCGCGACGAGCAGTGGCGATGACCCTACCACCACCATCAACGCCAATCGCCGAAGCGCTTGATAGCCTGCACTTGACCGCAGACGAGCGGGCGGCGTGCCTCGCGCTCACGGGCGTTCGCACGCTGGGAGACTTGATAACGGTCGTCGGGTTAGGCGAGGTCAAGAGCGCGTCTCTCGCGGGCAAGCTGGCGAAGGCGCTAGGGGTTGACGCGCCGAAGGTAAGACTTGATGAAGCCGCCCAAGGTTGAGGTGACGCGGGGCACGCCAGCTAAGACGAAGTTTATCCCGGCGCTCGACTACAGTGAGGGCCGCATTGTACGGCGGCTTCGGGCGGAGTTCTCTCTTGAGACTGAGCACGCGACGATCGAGGGGACCTACGTAACAGTTCAGGACTTACGTGACGCGCTACGCGAGCTGCTACGGCTGCTAGAGAGCCAATAACCTAACGTAAAGGCGTATAGCATACGCCGTTATAGCCATCGGTCAAGTATCGGGGGCGGTTTATCAAAGCCTGTAATGGGCCGCGATGAACCGCCCCTTTTGTTATGTCGAAATAGGCCAAAGAAAAGGCCGCCGTTGCCAGTGACAAGCAGGCGCGGGCGGCGAGGACAGACTACCACTAACAGTGTAGCACGTGAGCCTCGCCGCTGTCAAGCACAACTATATGCCACAACCGACTATCAAGGCGAATATGGGTGGGGGCGGCGACGTTCACGCGCACGCGGGCGGGCAGATTAGCGGCGGGCTGTATCGCGGCGGTACGGGCCAATTCCAGGCCGGCCCCGCCGCGCAGTTACAGCAGCGCCTTGCGGCTATTCGAGCGAAGCGCGTCGCCGGCAAGAAGAAGGGCAAGGGCGCAGGGGCGCGGCATGCCTCGCCCAAGAAGACACCCGCCGATAGAGCAAAGGCGAAGACCGAGGCGCGGGCGGCGACGCTGGGCAAGCTCGGTATCGACACAGGCGCACAGGCCGCGCTGTCTGGGCTGGCGTCGGGGAAGCAGCCGGATGCACAGTCGCTTGACCGTGGCGGCTTGCTCGCGGCGGGGCTGGTCGAGCAGAGCACGACCGACGATAGTTACCGGCTCACTCAGGCGGGGCGCAGTCTGCTCAGAGCGGCGGGCGCGGGCGATGCCGGGCGAGCCGGTGACATCATCAGCGGCGCGCGGGAGAAGCTGAAGACCCGCACGGGCAAGCAAGCCGCCGCGCGGCAAAAGAAGCAGGCGCGAGCGGCGCGAGTAGCAAAGCGAGCGAAGGCAAAGGCCAAGCCCAAGGCCGCTACGAAGCCACCAGCGGCCCGCACAGCGCCGATAAAGCCAGAACCGATAGCGCCTAAGACAGCGCCGGTTACGCCCGATACAACCGCGCCTATCGCGCCCGCCATCGGGCGCAAGCGACAGACAACAAAAGGAACAGACATGTTTGATTATGCCGCTATCAACACGAACCTACTTGCCCATGCCGAGGCCCTGGCCGAACTGCTTGACGACGACGGCGCTATCAAGGCCGGCGCGCGCCACAGCGGGAGTGACAATAAACTCATCCAAGCGATCTACGACAGCGCGGAAGACATCTGCGAACTGGCCGAGGCGCTAGGCGCGACGGTCGTTGATGAGGCGGATGAGGGAGAGGACGCGGGCGATATGGGTGAGAGCGTTGGGCACGAGGGCGCGCCGGTGGAGGGGAAGGCGGCAGAGGATACAAGCGAAGAGCAAGAGGTATACGGCATGGTCGGTGATGCGGTCAAGGCGCTGGCGGGTGATGAGATCGGCGGATACGCCGTGCGCTTCGGTTCCGAGACAGAGCCTGACATCTCGCACATGCGCGACTATTTCACAAAGGATACGCAGTACTGGCTTTCCGCATGGGATAAGCGCCCGATGCTCTACCATCACGCGCAAGACGAGAGCACCGCCGACGCGCCCGTAATCGGGACGTGGAACAAAGCGACGGTTGATGATGTCGGGGTGTTCTTATCTGGGCAGCTCGACAGAGCGCACAAATATCATGCGGCTATCAAGGAACTTGTCAGGCGCGGCGTGCTGCGGATGAGTAGTGATAGTGCCCCCCATCTCGTCCTGCGTGCTACCAAAGCGGGGGGTGTGCACGAGGTTCGTAGGTGGCCCATTTTAGCTTGTTCACTCACCCCTGTTCCGGCTGAACCCCGGCTGAACCCCGTCGAACTCAAGGCAATCCTCGCCGAACTCGGCGATGTTGCGATAGATGACAACCCAGAGGCAACGGACGGCCCGGCCCGCGAAAGTGCTGACGAGCAGAAGGCGGCAGAGGACGAACGTTTGCGACGGTTGCACTCCCTTTCAATCGAGCTAGACCTACTACAACTGGAGGCAACAATCGCATGAGCGACATCCAAACGCTCATCAAGGAAAGCCGCGATCTCATTCTCGCTGGCGACCTTGACGGAGCGACCAAGAAGAAAGACCAAGCGCTGGCGCTAAAGGCGTTGGACGATGAGATCAAGAGCAAGCGCCTTGATTTCGCGCCGCCCCCGCCCGAAGCCGACGCGCCCGCAGAGACGACAACCGACATCGCTACGAAGTCCTGGTATGGCCGGCAGTACGGCGACGCGGGCACGGCGATGGACCAGGTCATGACCGAACTCTACGGCCAGGACCATCGCAAGTTCGCATGGGCCAAGAGCGCCGATTTCGTGCGCTATATCCGGTCTGGGCAGGCTGATGCACGGCTTCATCGCTCGTTGGTGTTCAGCCCGAAGCAGGTCGAAGGATTCCTTCAGCTCGGTATGAGTGTCGCTGAACTCAAAGCCACTCAACTCGAGAGTCAAGACGTTTTAGGCGGCTACTTAGTCCCAGAGGATTTTCGTGACCAGATGATCCAGCGCATGCTCGGTATGGTCGCGATGCGCCAGCTCGCCGAGGTGATGACCACGACCAGCGACCGCGTGACGATGCCGGTGTCAACCGGCGGGGATGACCAGTACACCGGCGCGGTTCGGTGGACGAAGGTTGACGAGGCGCCGACCGGCGTCGAGGCCGCCACGGGCGCGACCTACGGCCAGGTGACGATACCCGTCCATGTCATCATGGGCAGCGTCGCCATCAGCAAGAACCTGCTGGAAGACACCCAGGGCGCGCTGTCCATCCTGCCGCAACTGACGCGGCAGTTCGCCGACAGTCTCTCGATATTCGAGGACATTCAATTCCTGGTCGGTAACGGCGTCGGCGGGCCACAGGGCATCCTGGCGAACGCCACAACCGGCGGGCCGTACACCTACAGCTACGGCACGGTCAATACTCAGAACTCAGGCGGGGCCACGTCGCTTACCGCCGACGGCTTTAAGAACATGCCGTACCAGATCGCTAGCCAGTACCGCAACGCGGGGGCCAAGTGGCTGATGGCGCGTGGCACCGTGCGCGTGCTGCGCACCCTGAAAGACGGCCAGGGTAACTACCTGTGGGCCGATCGCGACCAGCAGCTCCTACTCGGACAGCAGCCGAAGCTTGAGGGCTACGACATCGCCGAGACTGAGACGCTAACCGGCCCGACATCGGCGAACGTGACGACCTACACCGCGAGCGTGTATCCGGTCGTGTTCATCACCAAGGGCGCGTACCAGATTATCGATAAGGTCGGGATGGACATCCAGCGCTACGACGACAGCACGACCGCGAAGAGCAACCAGGTGGTACTCGTCGCTCGACGGCGCCTCGGCGGACAGCTGCTATCTCCGTGGGGCGTGGCAGTTATGAAAGTTAGTGCATAGAAAGGAGATGTAGCAATGCCAGTTCACAACCTCGGAGAAAACATCTCCGTCTTGACACTCAACGCAGGGACATTCACGACCGCGCAGAACGCGGGCGGGACGGCGGCGGGTGTCGTACAGGCCGGCTTGTACGAGCAGCATCTTGTCGCGTACTTCGGGACGTTCTGCAACAACGGCACCATCAACGCCTACGGCTGCACGAACAGCGCCGGGTCAAACCCGGTGGTGCTCGCGACGCTGAACGTCGGCAGCGCCGACGCGACCTACAAGATGGGCTGGGCCGGTATCATGGTCAAGTCAGACGCGCTCAACAAGTTGCAGGGCGGCACGCTGCAAAGCGGTACGCAGTTCACGCACCTGGCCGCCTGCGGGACGTGCGAGAGCGGCGGGACGTGGCGCGGCGCGCTGGTGATTATCAGTACTGGGCTGCGGAACGCGCCGGCAGGCACGAATAACGCCGTCGCGCTCGGTAGCGTGCTGGTCTGAAAGGGAGGTAAGGCATGTCCGATCCAACTTTTCAGACGCCGATCTACAGCCGGAATAAGGGCAGTACGCAGACCGTCGATACCGGCGGCTCCGTGCAAGTCCTGTCCGGCGGCTCAATCCAGAGCGCCGGGGTTATCAGCGTCGCGTCGGGCGGCATCATCAACGTCCTGTCGGGCGGTACGCTGAACGTTCTCGCGGGCGGGTCAATCCAGAACGCCGGCGGGAACTCGAATAGCGGCAGCCAGGTCTTTAGCGGCAGCGTGTCGGTGACAGGGGTTATCGGCGCGCCGGCCATCACGCTTGGCGGCACCATCGGCAAATGGGCCTTTGGTACGACCTCGCTCGCGTCGGCTGTCGGGACTCTCGGTATACCGGGGTTCACACGAGTATTCGCGGCAACAGCGAATAGCATCCTTGGCGAGGCGTCCGGCGCTGGCTCGACAACGACCGTTCAGATTGACCTCTCGCTGGCGGCAGCGGGGTCGATTATCTTCCACACATCTATCGGCACACTCCCGGCGGTCGTCGGTGGGACGGTGAGTTGGGCGGCCTTTGGGACTTGATAGACTTCACGGACTAACGGACGATTGGGGCTGGCGCCACAAAGCGCCAGCCCCGTATCGGAAGGAGGGGCACGATATATCGTGCCACCAACATGGCAATCTACGGCAATAATCCAATTGAAACCTACACCTTGACCATCGGCAGCGCGGGGTCGTTCAGCGGCTCGGTCTTCCTGAACGGCAACGGCATCATTGGCATCGGCAACGCCGGAACCTGGACGGCATCGAATCTGACCTTCCAGACGACGCTCGGCTCATCCCCCGCGCCGGACGCGGGCGGTACGTGGGTGCGTATCTCGCCAGTAGGGGCAGGGTCGGAGTGGACGCTACCGGCGGGCAGTCTCGCGTCAGGGACGGGCTACTACCCGATACCGGCGACTGATTTACCGTCGCTGTATTGGGTGCGGGCGGTGTCCGGCGGCAGCGCGGGCGGGACGCTGCAAGCGCAGTCTGTAGCGCTCGTCCTTTTCACGCGCCCCCTTTAGGGCGTCCTAATGCGGAATACGCTATAATGGGTCATCATCTACTAACGCTGCTGACGCATCGTGACCAGTTCCGCTACGCGGCGAAGGTCAAGGGGATAGCGTCGGCGAACCTGATTGCCTACTGGCCGTTGGCCGAGCCGTCGGGTACGACCATCGTAGACGAGAGCGGCAACGCCTATAACGGCGCTTATACCGCCATCACGCTCGGCGCGGCGGGCATTGGCGACGGGAGAAGCGCGGCGACGTTCGACGGCTCGACCAGCCTGGGGAATGTCTACGGCGCGTCTTTTGCGGCGGCGTTCAACAACCAGACGCTCACGGCGGCGTTGTGGGTGCGCCAGAGCGACGCGGCATCGACCGTCAAGCGCGCGCTGAATATCGGTGCTGACGACAGCAACCGCATCCTGCTTCAGCGCAACTCGACGCAGCAACTCCAGTTCTATTATATTGCCGGCGGAACGCAGAAGTTCACCTCTACCGCTTACGCGACGACGACATGGGTGCACGTGGCGATTACGGTCACGAAGCCTGGGGATGCGGTCATCATCTATGTTTCAGGCGTGCAATCCGGCGCGACCCAGACCAGCCTCGGCGTCTGGAGTGGCGCGCTCGCGGCGACCCGCTGCGTTATTGGCGCGAACGATACGACACCCACGCTGGTATGGCCGGGACAGGAGGCGCACGTCGCCATCTGGAACACGGTACTGACCGCCGCGCAAATCGCGCAACTCGCGAGTATAGGATAACGATATGGGGCGCTACGTCGCAACTACTACCGTCTTAGCTTACCTGTTCGGCACGAGCGGGACGATTGCGGGCGGGGGCGGGACTATCAGCGGCGACCAGCAGTCGCTTATCGGGACGTGCATCAACAACGCCGAGGCCGCGATAGACAGCTACACCCGGCGCAACTTCGCGGGCACGGGAGGGACGGCTTTCTATTCAAGGTATTTTCAGGACAGGGTACGAGATAAGGCGTTCTATCTTGACCAGGACTTGTACAGCCTCACGTCGATTACGAACGGCAACGGGCAGACGATACCGACGGGTAGCGCGTGGCTAGAGCCAAGGAACGCGGGGCCGCCCTATCGTATCGTGAGACTGCATAGCGCCTATGTCTATACCTGGAGCACCGATAGCGATATTCAGTTCGTCGGGACGTGGGGCTTTTCAACGGTTGCGCCTAACGACGTTCAGATGGCGGCGCTTAGGTACTCCGCTCATCTCTACCGCCAGAAAGACAGTTCCGGCCCCGACAACTCAGCAGGCTTTCCAGAGGCGGGGCAAACGCAAACGCCAGAGGGGATGCCGTCGGATGTGCGCTGGCTTCTGTCGCCATATCGGAGCAGATCGGGCGGGATCGTCTAGACCTGTGATATAATGCCGCGCCATGTCGGAGATGCGGGTAGGGCATGCAGCCCCGCCGCGAATGAGAGTCCAATCCTCATTCGCGTAGTGTAACGGCAACATACCGGCGCGGATTATGGGGGCTGGTGCTGGCACTTGCCACCTACAACACGGCGGCTGGCGGGGGCACGCTAGGTGACATTACTTAGTCACTGAAACCATAACTAGCCGGTTCGACTCCGGCCCGCCGTGACCAGACCGCCGGGGCCGCTCTAAGCCAAGACCTATGGTCTAGAGGGCGAGAACGCCGGACGCCGGATACGGTAACCGGCACCTAACTTTATAGCCATCGGTCATCGATCGGGGGCGCATCACGCGAGCCTGTCAGGGGCATCGCGGATGCGCCCCCTTTGCGTTGGCGGCGTATTGCATACGCCTGCGCGCGTAGGGGGCGCGCAAAACGCATGGACATCGAGCGCTTCCTAAAGCTTCTCAAAACAGACTTCTACCTGTGGGGATCGCTGTTCGCCTACCCGCGCGACGCCTCCCGCTACTGCGCCGTGCTCGATAAAATCCAGGCGATGACAACCCCTAGCACCATGCACCTCATCAACCGCGCCGTCGCCTGTCTTGAGGGTGACGAGTGCTACCTGGAGACGGGCACATGGCGCGGGGGCACGTTCATCGGCGCGCTGCTGGGGAATGCCGGCGCGCGCGGGTACGCGATAGACGATGACAGCATGAATGACCACGACAAGGACGAGCGGGTAAGCCGGGACGTGTGGGCCGAGAACGTTATAGCGTTCGGCCTTGCGGAGCGCGCGACGTATATCGAGGCGCCCGTACCCGACGTGTGGAATTATCACGAGATAACCGACGGCTATCCGGTGGGGGTGTACTTATTTGACGGCGACAAGAGCACGGCGGCGCGGGCGCTGGAGGGGCTGTACGGGGTTGTGCCGCTCCTCGCTGAGCGCGCCATCATCATCCTCGACGACGCGAACGAGATGCAGATACGGCTCGCCAGTCACGCATTCACCAGGAAGCACCCGAACGCGGTGACGCTGATTGACATGCCGACGCCGGGCAACTGCTGGCCGGGGTTCTGGAATGGGTTCCAGGTGATTGCGTGGACTGAATAACGACAGCGCGCGGCTAGGCCCGCAAGGGCTGAACGGGTATCCCCCTTCTACCCGCCGCGCGCTAATCGAGGGGGATGGGCGTATGCAATACGCCCGAACAAGGGGGCTTCGTGCCACAGACGAAACGAAAGATACCGAAGTCGAAGCTGTCAGGCGTCGGCACAACGGCGGTGAACCTCATAACGACTGAGCCGGGCGCGCTCCTTAGTCGGACGCGCCACAAGCCGAAGCCACACACGAACGGCGTCAAGCCGCCCGCTACGGGGCTTAGGTGCATCATAGCCTCAGATGCTCCGTGGAGCACAAGTGGCTACGCAAATCAAGTAGCCCTACTCGCCCCCCGCCTTGCCGCGCTCGGTCACGAGGTTGCACTGCTGGCGACGTTCGGGTTACACGGCGGCGTGCGCGAGTGGAACGGGCTCCGGGTCTACCCCGGCGGGGCGGATGCGTTCGCCAACGACGTGATACGCTCATCGGCGCTCGATTGGCAGGCCGATATTGTCATCACGCTCAAGGATAGCTTCGTCTTTCAACCGAAGGCGTTCGAGGGGCTGCGGTGGGTAGGTTTAGTGCCGTGCGACCACGAGCCGGCGCCGCCCGCCGTGTGCGACGTGGTCAGACATATGTACCGGCCCGTGGCCTACGCGCCGAACGGCTACCGCGAACTGCGCGCCGCTGGCTTCGATCCACTTTTCGCGCCCCACGGTTACGACCCGAAGCTGTTCAACCCGCAGCCCAAAGCCGAGGCGCGCAAGTTCCTGGGTATCCCTGACGACGTGTTCTTAGTTGGCACCGTCGCCGTCAATCGCGGCGGGATACCGAGCCGCAAGGCGTGGCCGCAAAACCTGGAGGCGTTCGCGCTGTTCGCCAAGGACAAGCCGAACGTGCGCTACTTTCTGCACACGAACCTCTGTACGGATGGGTTCGAGGGTGGGGTCAATCTCCCGGTGCTCTGCGGGCAGCTCGGCATCGCGGATAAGATTATCTTTTGTGACCAGGAGAGGTACAAAGCGGGGTTCCCCGATGTCTATCTGCATGCGCTCTACTGCGCCTTTGACGTGCTGAACGCCGTAAGCCTGGGGGAAGGGTTTGGGATACCGGCGCTTGAAGCACAAGGCTGTGGCTGCCCGGTCATCACGTCGGACTTCGCGGCACAGCGTGACCTCAACTTCGCGGGCTGGAAGGTAGAGCGCGGGTTAAAGTTCTACGACGGGCAGGGGAGCTGGACATTCATTCCCGAACCTGCGGCGATAGCAGAGGCGATGGAGCAAGCCTATCGTGAGCTTACGGTTTATGAATGGCCGAACTTCCGTGAGGACGTGCAGGCCCGCGCGCTAGCCGGCGCCGCTGACTACGCCATCGATACGGTGGTTGAGCGCTATTGGAGGCCGGCGCTAGCGGAGATACAGGCGCAGATAGCGAACGAGGCCAGCCGGGGCGTGCTGCGGATTATCCGAAGGGAGGAGGTTTTCTTATGATAGAAGAACCGCGCTGCTATGCTTGTGGCGCGCCTATAAGCACAGAGGATAGTACGCTGTGGGCTATCCGTGTCACGTTTCGTGACGCAAACGATAACCTGTGCAACTATGATTTTACGGTTGCCGACGACAGCCACATGGCGATTAGCTACCTGAACGGCATGTATCATCGCGGGTTCTTCGCTCGCACAGAACCGGACCTAAGCTATATGCACGTTATTCCGGCATCGCGCGTTGCGAGCATCCTTGTGACGCCAGCGGAGAAGCCCCATGCCGACGATTAGTGTAGTGGCCTGCTGCGGATAATCCGCAGGGAGGGAGTCCTAGGATGAAGGACTGGTTTAGCGTTTCATGGAAGTATGACGGGGTAGAGCACTCTATTGTCGGTATGCCCGCGCTGCTTATTATCCTGTCGTTGTTCCTCGTGTTCGGTCTAGGCGTGCTGTCGCTCGTAAGCGTCGCCGCCCACTTGATCGGGGGCGCGTAGTGGATATATCCGTAGTCACATGCTGGAGCGGGTCAACTGGCGATTTGCTCGGCGACTTCTTCCCCGCCGTTCAGGGCGCAGAAGTAGTGACGGTCAACAACGCCGCGTCAGAGGACACGACACAACTGCTTGACCAGATGCACGAGCAAATCGGCGGGCGGCATATTAAGAACGCGACGAACCTCGGCTTCGCGGCGGGCAACAACCAGGGCTATGCGCTCGCGGGCGGGGATATTATCGTCTTCCTCAACTCCGACATCGCGGGCGACGCGCGCTTCTTGCGCGCCGTCGCCGCTGACGTGCGAGACGGCGCGCTGTACGGCCCGTCGCTCGGACAGCAACTTGTCGCCGGGCGCTGGCTACCGTATGTCGAGGGCTGGTGTATCGCGGCGACGCGGGCCACGTGGGAGAAGGTAGGTGTATTCTGGGACGAGAGCGGCGTACCGCCCGAAGATATTACGATGCCGATGTTCTTCCCGTGGGACGCCGCTGCCTACCCT
>Ga0207684_10002628_pt1 | contig 17974 bp, 17 predicted proteins | sample KBSK5501metaG_FD_184342 | JGI IMG/M metagenome (GOLD analysis project Ga0207684, IMG submission 184342) | Corn, switchgrass and miscanthus rhizosphere microbial communities from Kellogg Biological Station, Michigan, USA - KBS K5-50-1 metaG... | ecosystem: Host-associated > Plants > Roots >...
TCGCGTTCTTTCAGTTCACCGAGTTCCTGAAGCACAAGGCCGACGTGCCCGACTCCGACGTGACACCGGAGTATTGCGCCAAGCACAACTGGCTGGTGGGCTCGCCGGACACGGTGACCCGGCGGCTGCACGAGATCTACGAGGAGGTCGGCGGCTTCGGCACGCTCCTGCTGTTCTGCTTCGATTACGTCGACAATCCCAAGGCGTGGCGCCACTCGATGGAGCTGCTGGCGCGCGAGGTCATGCCGAAGTTCAAGCACCTCGTTCCGAAGTGATGCTGCCTTAAGGCGGCGTCACGTCGATCCGCGCGCTCATCGCATGCCGTGCGCGCGGGGCCAAGCGGACCGCGTGCGGGCCGACGTTCGCGGTCTCCACGCAGACAAAGCGCCGCCAGCTCTCCTCTCCGACGTCGCGCATGGTGCGAGCGCGGTCACGGCCGGGATTCCACACGACCGTGGCGCGCGAGTTGCGCTTTTCGATGCGTAGCCGCCGCGCCAGCACGGGATCGTCGATGACGCACGTCGTGGTCGTGTCGAGAAAGACCCGATCGGTCTCTCCGGCGATGGCCAGGGGCTCGGCGCCGGCGACTTTCTCCTTGCCGCCGTCGACCTTGTCCACGAAGCGCGTGCCCTCGAGCCCGCGAATCCGCACCGCGTCGACGTCGCCGACGGCGAGGTAGGCGTGCAGCGCCAGCTCGTACACGATCGCGTCGGCGCCGACGTTCTCGACCTCGGCCGTCATCTCCAGCGACGCGCCGACCGAGATCGTCAACGAGAGCGCGAACGGTGCGGTCCACAGCGCGAGCGTGTCGGCGTCGGCCGCCAGTCGCAGCGTCACCCGAACGTCGCCGCCGCCATCGCGTGCGACACTGACGACCTGCCACGTGCGCGTTCGCGCGAAACCGTGCGCGGGCTTCGTCGCATCGGTCGGGTGCGGGCCGAACCACGGAAAGCAGATCGGCACGCCGCCGCGGATCGGCGTGCCGACCGCGAACGCGGAATGCGGGCTCAAGAACAACACGGGCGCCTGGCCGGCGGGGGTCCACTCGCAGAGCTGACCGCCGTACGGCGTGAGGCGCGCGCGACAGCGATCGGTCTGCACATCCAGGAATCGCAGGCCGCCGGGACCGTCCTGCCAGACGGCGCCGTCTACCGCGACCAGAGCCCGCCCGCCAGGTAGCCGCCGTCGACGGCCAGCGTGTGGCCGGTGATGAAGGCGGCATCGTCGGACGCGAGGAAGAGCGCGGCGCGGGCCACCTCGTCGACCTCGCCGAAGCGACCCATCGGAATGCGGGCGACGCGCCGCTGCCGGGCTTCTTCGGGCAGGGTCTGCGTCAGCCGCGTGTCGATCTGCGCGGGGGCGATCGCGTTGACCAGGATTCCGTGCCTGGCGAGCTCCACCGCCATCGTCTTCGTGAGCTCGATGACGCCGGCCTTGGCGACGTTGTAGCCGACGAGGTTTTCGACGCCGCGAAAGCCGTTGATCGACGCGGTGGCGATGATGCGTCCGCCGCCCTGTCGCGCCATCTGGCGCGCGGCGATCTGGCAGCAGTGAAACACGCCCGTGAGATTGACGCGCAGCACGCGATGCCACTGCGCCTCGGGATGCTCGAGAAACGGCGCCGAGTGCGCGATGCCGGCGTTGGCGAACATCACGTCGAGTCGTCCGTGCTCGGCGACGATCCGGTCCACGAAGGCCTGCACCTGACCGGCCTCGCCGACATCGACGGCGACGGCGAGCGCGCGCCCCCCGCGACCGACGATCTCCTTGACGACCGCGTCGGCGCCCGCGACGTCCACGTCGCCGATCGCCACCACCGCGCCCTCGGCGGCGAACAGACGCGCGGTCGCCCGCCCGATCCCGAGCGCGCCGCCGGTGATCGCCGCCACCCGACCCTGCAGCCTCATCGCGCCGTCAGTATACTGGCGTGCCCAGAGCAGAAGGAGGCGAGGATGAAGGCGATCGTGTTCGCGCAGACCGGCGGTCCCGAGGTGCTGACGCTCGCGGAGGTGCCCAAGCCGGAGGTGCGGCCCGGCATGGTCCTCATCCGTGTCCACGCGGTCGGCGTCAACTTTGCGGACACGCGCTTTCGGCAGGGCACCTACGTCGTGAAGCCGAAGCTGCCCGACACGCCTGGCATGGAGGCGGCAGGCATCGTCGAGGCCGTCGGCGACGGCGTGAGCGGTATTCGGCCGGGCGCGCGGGTGGCCGCGTTCACCGTGAAGTCGTACGCGGAGTACTGCCAGGCGCCGGAGTCGATGGTCGTTCCGCTGCCCGACGAAGTGAGCTTCGAGCAGGGCGCGGCGTTTCCCATCCAGGTGCTGACCGCCTATCACATGCTGCACACCGCCGATTCTGTCGGCCCCGGCCGTGTCGTGCTCGTCCACTCCGCCGCCGGCGGCGTCGGACTGGCCGCCGTGCAGCTGGCGAAAGCGGCGGGCGCCCGCGTGTTCGGGACCGTCTCCAGCGATGCGAAGGCGGCGCTGGTGCGTGAGCATGGAGCGGATGCCGTGATCAATTACGCGACCGAGAAGTTCGCCGACGAGGTGCTGCGCCTGACCGAAGGCCGAGGCGCCGATCTCATTCTCGACGCGGTGGGCAAGCCGACATTCGAGGAGGGGCTCCGATGCCTCGCGCCGTTCGGGCACCTCATCCTCTACGGGCGCGCGGGCGGGCCGACCGATCCACTCAACGTCGCCACGCTGTCGCCGAAGTCGCAGAAGGTCAGCGGCTTCATGGTGCCGACGGTGACGCGAACCTTCCCCGACAAGACACGCGAGAGTGCGGAGCGCTGCTTCGCCCTGATGCGCGAGGGGCGGCTGCGGCTGCACATCGGCCGGACATTCCCGCTCGCCGCGGCCGCAGACGCGCATCGCTATCTCGAATCGCGACAGTCTACCGGCAAGCTCGTCCTCCTTCCGGACGCGCGCGCATGATCCGCGTCTATGCGCTCTGCACCGGCTTCATCGAGCTCGACCGCGCGAGCATGCTGTCGGACCTGCCGCCGGGCCAGCCGTGGACGGTGCCCGTGCTGAGCTTCCTCGTCGATCACCCGCGCGGCCGGCTGTTGTTCGACACCGGCGTGCATTGCCAGGCCCGCCTCGATCCCGTCGGCCGCCTCGGCGCCGAGCGGGTCAAGCGGCTGACCGTGAAGTCGAACGAAGGCGATGACGTCGTTCCGCAGCTCGCGCGGCTGGGCCTCACGCCGTCCGACGTGCGGTACGTCGCGAACTCGCACCTGCATTTCGACCACTGCGGCGGCAACGAGTTCTTTCCGCGCGCGACGTTCCTGGTGCAGCGGCCCGAGCTCGAGGCCGCGCGGCGGCCGGGCTTCGTGCCGTCCTACAGCCCGAGCCCCATCGATTTCGATCACCCGCTCGACTACCGGATGATCGACGGCGAGCACGACGTCTTCGGCGACGGCGCGGTGATTCTCATCCCGACCTACGGCCACACGCCCGGCCACCAGTCGCTGCGGGTGCGGACGGGCAAGGGGTCCGAGGCCGTCTGCGCCTCGGACGCCTGCTACACGAGCGACAACATGGACCGCGACGTGCTGCCGAAGATCTTGTGGGACGCTGCCGTCATGCGCGACTCGCTGGCCACGCTGCGCAAGCTGCGCGATCAGACGGGGGCGACGATGTTCTACGGCCACGATCCCGCCCAGTGGGAGGCGATCCCGCGCGCGCCGGCGCCGGTGCTCTGAGCGGCCGATGCGCTTCGGCTGGCTGACGCTGTCGCACTCGCCGTCCGGCGCCGCGGATTACGCGGCGATCCACGAGCTCTTGACGCAGGCCTGCTTCGCGGAGACGGCCGGCTTCGATGGTGTGTGGCTCACCGAGCACAACTTCACCGGCGAGAGCGTGTACTGCGATCCCATACCGTTCGCGAGCGCCGTCGCCGCGCGCACGTCGCGGATCCGCCTCGGCTTCGCGGTGATCCAGCTGGCCTTGCGGCATCCGATCCGACTCGCCACCGAGCTCGCGCTGCTCGACAACCTCTCCGGCGGGCGGATCGACGTCGGGGTGGGGCACGGGACGAACTTCAACGAGTACGAGTTCGTCGGCTACGGCCTGCGCAGCGACGACAGCCGCGAGCGCGCGGCCGAGACGCTGGAGGTCATGCTCCGCGCCTGGACCGAGGCGCCGCTCGATCATCACGGCAAGTTCTATCGACTCAGTTTGCCGGAGCTTCGCCCGCATCCGCGGCAGCGCCCGCACCCGCCGATCTGGCGCGCCGTCTCGTCGGCGGGGTCCGTCCGCGAATGCGGCCGGCTCGGCGCGCCGATCCTGATCGCGCGCGTTCCGCTGGCCCGCGTGCCCGAGCGCCTGGCGCTCTATGAGCAGGGGCTCGCCGAGAGCGGCCTCGACGCCGTGGCCAGCCAGCGCTTGCGAGAGCAGGCGGCGCTGTGGCGCTTCGTGCACGTGGGGGAGAGCCAGGCGCAGGCGGAGGACGAGCTGGCGGCGGCGCTGCTGCAGACGCGCCGTCACATGATCGAGGCGCGCGCGACCCACAATCCCACCGATTTCCGCGTGGAGGCCGAGCGCGTCAATCCGTGGAACGATCCGCGCGTTTCCCACGAGGATGGCGTCCGCTACTCGCTCGCCAGCGCCGCGCTGTGCGGCACGGCCGACCGCGTCGCGGACATGGTGGCCGAGCTCCGCGACGCCGGCGTGCATCACGTCCTGTGCCAGCTGAGCCACGGCTACCTGCCGCACGAGCGGATCATGGAGTCGATGCGTCGCTTCGGCGACGCGGTCATTCCCAGGTTCCGCGCATGAGATTTGGGCTCTTCTTCCAGGCGCCGGAAGCCGAGGGTCAGACCCACGCCGAGCGCTACACCGAGATGTTTGAGCTGATCGCGCTGGCCGAAGAGCTGGGCTTCGACGTCGCCTGGCTCGCCGAGCTACACTTCGGCGGCGCGTTCTCGCTGCTCACCAACCCGCTCATGATGGTGCCGGTCATCGCGCAGCGAACGCGCCGGATCCGCATCGGAACCGCGGTCTCTCTGCTGCCGCTGCAGCATCCGCTCAGCTTTGCCGAGCAGGCGGCGACCGCCGACGTGCTCTCCGGCGGACGGCTGGAGTTCGGCGTCGGTCGCGGCTCGATCGCGAGCCAGTTCCACGGCTTTCGCGTGCCAGCGGACGAGAATCGGGCGCGCTTCGACGAGGCGCTTGCCATCATCCGGTTGGCGTGGACGACGGAGCGCTTCAGCTATCGCGGCCTGTTCCATGAAGTCGAGGAGATCGCGGTCGTGCCCAAACCCGTGCAGGTGCCACACCCGCCGGTCCGCGTCGCCGTACACAGCGCGGAGAGCTTCGCTCACATCGCCGACACGGGGCTGCCGATCTACTCCGGGACGACGACCACGCCGCTGCCGCAGCTGCGCGAGTACATGGCTCTGTACCGCGCGCGGCTGGCCGCGGCCGGCCATGCGTGGCGTTCAGATCAGATGGCCCTGATGCTGCCCGTCCACGTGGGCACCGGCGGCGCCGCCGCGCGTGAGGCCATGCGCCGCGGCGTCCACAAGTATTACCGCAACGTGCAGGCGATCTTCGCCGCGATCCCAGCCTCCTACGGCGAGCACCTGCCACGGCTCAAGATGATCGACGAGACGGTGGCCAACCTGCCGTACGAAAAGTTCTGTCGCGACCAGGGGGTTTTCGGCGATGCTGTCGAAGTGATCGATCGCCTGCAGGCCGCGCGCGATGAGTTCGGGCTGTCGCAGATCATTGGCTGGTTCGATCAGGGCAACATGCTGCCGCGCGCCGAGGTCGAGCGCGCGATGCGCCGCTTCGCCGAGCAGGTCATGCCGAAGGTGGCGTGATGGTGATCGACGGCCTCGACGTCTACTGGGCGCGCATCCCGCTGGCGTTCGTGTGGAAGACGTCGTACGCCGACCAGCGCGTGACCGACACGATCCTCGTGCGGATGCAGAGCGGTGGACATCACGCCTGGGGCGAGAGCTGTCCGCCCTACTTTCCGTCCTACTCCGCCGAGCACACGCTGGCGACCTTTCACACCGTCCGTGAGCTGCTGGCCCCGCGCATCATCGGCCAGGACATCCAGACCGCGAATGATCTGCTGGCCCGCATCGAGTTCGTGAAGGGCAACCAGTTCGCGCGCGCCGCGCTCGAGATCGCGTGGTGGGTGCTGGACGCCAAGCGCCAGGGCGTGCCGCTGCACGTGGCGCTCGGGGGCAAGGGCGACACGGTGCGCGTGGGCGCCGACTTCGGAATCCAGGATTCCCTCGACATCCTGATGGAAAAGATCCAGGGCGCGATCGACGCCGGCTTCCCGCGCATCAAGCTGAAGTTCCGGCCGGGCTGGGATCTCGACATGGTGGCCGCCGTGCGCTCGACCTTCCCGACGTTCACGTTTCACGTCGACTGCAACGCGGCCTATACGCTGGCCGATGCCGAGCTCTTTCGCGCGCTCGATCGCCATCGGCTCGCCATGATCGAGCAGCCGCTGGCCGACGACGGCATGAGCCTCGTCGCTCATGCCGAGCTGCAGCAGCAGCTCGAGACGCCCATCTGCATCGACGAAAGCGGGCACAGCCTCGCGCACGTGCGCGCCGCCATCCGGCTCCGGAGCTGTCGCGTCGTGAACATCAAGATGGCGCGCGTGGGCGGTTTGGCCGCGTCGCGCGACATCCAGGCGCTGTGCGCCGAGCACGGCATTCCCTGCTGGGTGGGCGGCATGCTCGAGAGCGCGATCGGCGGCGCGATCTGCGCCGAGCTGGCGACGCTGCCGAACTTCACGTATCCCGGCGACATCTTCCCCTCGTCGTACTTCTACGACAACGATCTCGGCAAGCCCGAGCTCGTGCTCGCCGGTCCGGGCGCGGTGGCCACCTCGCGCGTGCCGGGCATCGCGCAGGAGCCGGATCCCGAGCTGCTCACGCGATGGACCGTCGCACACGCGTCGTTCCGCGCGGAGGGGCGGTGATCGACCGGTCTCGCATCATCGCCGTCGCAATCGTCGTCTTCGTCACGCTTCTGGCACCGGCGGCGGGCACGGCGGGGGAGCGGTACGTCCTGGATTGGGATTCCGGCACCGGCAAGAGCTACGTCATCGCGGCCGCCGAGATCGTGGGCTTCGCCGGCGCGCTCAACGCGTTCGATCGCCTGGTGATCGACGAAGACACGTACGGAACCGACGGGAATTCGATCTGGAAGAATCTTCACACCGCGCCGGAATTCGACAAGGACCCGTTCAGCGTCAATCAGATCGGTCATCCGTATCAGGGCAGTATCTCCTACGGGCTGGCGCGCTCGGCCGGCCTGAGCTACTTGGAGTCGCTGGCCGGCACCCTGCTCGGCAGCTTTCTGTGGGAAACCGCCGGCGAGACCACGGCGCCCTCTCTCAACGACTACGTGACCACGACCCTCGGCGGCAGCTTCGTCGGGGAGGCGATGTTCCGGATGGCCAGCCTCCTGCTCGAGGGCGGCGGCGAGACGCCCAGCATCTGGCGCGAGCTCGGCGCGGCGGTGCTGTCGCCGGGGATGGGCTTCAACCGCCTCGTGTTCGGTGACCGGTTCAAGCCCGTGTTCCCGAGTCGCGATCCCGCCGTGTTTATCCGCCTGCGTGTCGGAGCCACGCTCACGACGAGCGTGACGAACGCGAACCTCTCACCCGACGTGCGGGAGCAGGAGGGCAGCCTCGACTTCTACATGACGTACGGACTGCCGGGCAAGCCCGGGTACAACTACAAGCGTCCGTTCGACTTCTTCCTGTTCGAGTTCACGGCCGTGCCGAATGCGACCACCGCCGCCGACGCCATCGAGAACATCACGATCCGCGGCCTCCTCCTCGGCACGAAATACGAAGTGGGCGACGACTATCGTGGGCTGTGGGGCCTCTTCGGCGGGTACGAATACGTCGCGCCGCAGGTGTTCCGCGTGGCGACGACGAACTTCGCGCTCGGCACCGTCGGGCAGTGGTGGTTGACGCGCACGGTCGCGCTGCAGGGCACTGCCCTCCTGGGAGTCGGCTTCGGCGCGGCGGGCACCGCCGGCGACAAGGAGGAGCGCGAATTCCGCTACGGTGTCATCCCCGAGCCGCTGCTCGGCCTGCGCTTGATCATCAGCGACATCGCGATGCTCGAGGCGCAAGGGCGCCAGTACTGGGTCGTCGGCGTCGGCAACGGCGCGTCGCCGAACGCCGACTTGTTCGGTCACGAGCTGATCCAACGGGCCAACGTAGGGCTGACCGTGCGCGTTTACGGTCCGCACGCCCTGAGCCTCAACTATGTGGTGTCCAGCCGCGATGCGCGCATTACCGGCGTGGGCGATCGCCACCAGTCGGTGGAGACGCTCACGCTGTCCTACAACTTCCTCGGCCACACGCGCTTCGGCGCGGTCGAGTGGCGGCCGTCGGAGATGGCCAGGCGCTGAGCGCGGTCGGAGGCTTCTAGAGAACCGAGCGCACGAGGCCGCCGTCGACGAGCATCGTCGTGCCGGTGATGTAGCTCGACCGGCTCGAGGCGAGAAAGGCGACCAGATACGCGAATTCCTTCGGGTCGCCGATGCGGCCCACCGCCGTTTCGCCCGCGCGCTGCGCGAGTGCCTCCTCGACGGAGATGCCGAGCTCCTTGGCGCGCGACGTCACGTTGGAGAGCATGCGCTCGGTCAGGATCGAGCCCGGGCAGACGTTGTTGACGAGGATACCGTCGCGCCCGACCTCGTCGGCGAGGCTCTTGGCGAAGGCCACCACGCCCATGCGCGTGGCGCCGGAAAGCGCCAGGTTCGGGATCGGTTGATAGACGGTGCTGGCGAGGATGTTGACGATGCGACCGCCGCCGCTCGCCTTCAGATGTGGCACGGCCTCCCGCGACATGCGCGCGAAGAACAGTAGCGAGCGCTGCACGGCCGTGGCCCACTGCTCTTCGGTTGCGTTGTGGGCGCGGGCCAGCGGCGGCCCGCCGGAATTGTTGACGAGGATGTCGAGCCGCTCGAAACGCGCGACGGTGGCGGCGACGAGGTCGCGAACGGTCTCCTGACGATCCAGGTCGCCGGCCACGACGAGCACGTCGGCCCGCGTCGTGTCGCGGATCTCCTGCGCCGCCTTGTCGAGATCCGTTTGCGAGCGACTGCAGATCGCCACCGCGGCGCCTTCGTCCGCGAGCACCTGCGCGCACGCACGGCCGAGGCCCTTGCTGGCGCCGCCGACGATGGCGACCTTGCCGCGAAGCTCGAGATCCACGCTGCCTCTTATCCGGGCAAACGCCGGCCTTGTCAACGCCTGCCGGGCGCGGTGTTATCATCGCCGCCACTCGCATGGCACTTCTGACGGTCCGCGATCTCAGCGTCGCCTTCGAGACGCGCGACGGCCTCGTGCGGGCGGTGAGCGGCGTCAGCTTCTCGCTCGACGCCGGCCGGGTTCTCGCACTGCTCGGCGAGTCCGGGTCGGGCAAGAGCGTCACCCTGCGCGCGCTGCTCGGCCTGCATCCCGTCGCCCGTACGCGCGTCGAGGGCGAGGTGCTGCTCAAGGGGCGCGACGTGAATCGGCTGGACGAGGCGGCGCGCGAGCGCCTGCGCGGCGGCGTCGTCTCGATGGTCTTTCAGGAGCCGATGACCGCGCTCGATCCCGTGTACACGATCGGCGAGCAAATCGTCGAGACGCTCGTGCAGCATCGCGGCCTCGCGCGTGCCGCCGCCTTGCGCCGCGCCCGCGAGCTGCTCGATCTCGTCCAGGTGCCGTCGCCCGAGCGGTGTCTGGCCAGCTATCCGCACGAGATCTCCGGCGGCATGCGCCAGCGGGCGATGATCGCGATCGCGCTGGCGTGCGAGCCGGAGCTGCTCCTCGCGGACGAGCCGACGACGGCGCTCGACGTGACGGTGCAGGCGCAGATCCTCTGGCTGCTGCGCGACCTGCAGCAGCGCCTGGGGCTCGCGGTCATCTTCGTCACGCACGATCTCGGCGTCGCCGCCGAGATCGCCGACGAGGCGGCGGTGATGTACGCCGGCCGCATCGTGGAGCAGGCGCCGATCCGCGAGCTGTTCCGCCGTCCCGCGCACCCGTATACCGAAGGGCTCATGCAGGCCACGATCCGGCGCGGGCAGAAGGGCAAGGCGCTGATCCCGATTCCGGGCGCGCCGCCGAATCTCATCGCGCTGCCGGCGGGGTGCGCCTTTGCGCCGCGCTGTGGCCACGTGCGCGGAGAGTGTCTGACCACGCGGCCGTCGTTACGTCCCGTCGCGCCCGGCCACGCCGCCGGCTGTCATCTCGTCGCCTAAGGAGGCTCGTTCATGAGACGCGTCGTGATTCTGCTTCTCGCCATCGCGTTCGCAATTGCACCGTCCGGCGCCGCGCTGGCGCAGGGCACGCTGCGGATCGGCATGACGGCCAGCGACATTCCCTACACGGGCGGCCAGACCGACAACGGCTTCGAAGGCTTCCGCTTCGTCGGCTACCAGATCTACGAGCCGCTCATCGCGTGGGATCTGAGCCGCGGCGACCGGCTCGCGCCGCTGGTGCCCGGGCTCGCGGAGTCATGGGAGGTCCGTAAGGACGCGCCGACGAAGTGGGTGTTCAAGCTGCGTAAGGGCGTCACGTTCCACGACGGCAGTCCCTTCAACGCCGACGCCGTCGTCTTCTCCTACGAGTCGATCAAGAAGAAGGACGCGCCGCACTTCGATTCGTACGGCTCGGGGCAGGTGAGCTTCCGCCTGGCCTCGCTCACCGGCATCACGAAGATCGACGACTACACGGTCGAGTTCGAGACCAACAAGCCGACGAGCTTCGTGCCTTACCAGCTCTGCTACATGGTCGTTGTCTCGCCGACCCAGTGGCAGAAGTTCAAGGACTGGCGCAAGTTCGCGGAGCAGCCGTCGGGCACCGGCCCCTTCCGCGTGACGAAGTTCGTGCCGCGCGAGCGGCTCGAGCTGGAAGCCAACAAGCAGTACTGGGACGCCAAGCGCCGGCCGAAGATCGACAAGCTCGTGCTGCTGCCGATGCCCGAGCCGACGACACGCCTGGCCGCGCTGCGCAGCGGCCAGGTCGACTGGATCGAGGTGCCGCCGCCGGACTCCATCCCGCAGCTCAAGGGCGCGGGCTTTCAGATCACGATGAACTCCTACCCGCACAACTGGACGCACACGCTGCGCCTGGACAAGGAGCCCTGGAACAACAAGCTCGTGCGCAAGGCCGCGAACTACGCGATCGATCGCGTGGGCATCTGCAAGAACCTGCTCAACGACACGTGCATTCCCGCCACCGGGATCGTCTACAAAGGTCATCCCTGGTTCGGCAAGCCGAAAGAGACGTACAGCTACAACCCGGCCAAGGCCAAGGAGCTGCTGAAGCAGGCCGGCTTCGACGCGAGCAAGCATCCCGCGAAGGCGGTGCACCTGATCTCGACGTCGGGCTCCGGCCAGATGCTGCCGCTGGCCATGAACGAGCTCATCCAGAAAAATCTCAAGGACGTGGGCATCGACGTCGACCTGCAGCCGGTGGAGTGGAACACGCTCCTCACGCGCTGGCGCGCGGGCTTCCACACCCCGGACAACGAAGGCCTCAACGCGTGGAACATCTCGTGGAACTTCCTGGAGCCGTGGAGCGGCTTCGGGCGCTTCTTCCACAGCAAGTCCGTGGTGCCGGTCGCCGTCAACACGATGCCCTACGTCAATCCCGAGGCCGACAAGCTGATCGAGGAGGCCGAGCGCACCTTCGACGTCGGCAAGCAGAACGAGACCCTGGCCAAGCTGCACGAGATCATCGTGGACGACGCGCCGTGGATCTTCGTCGTGCACGATCAGAATCCCCGGGGGCTGTCGGCCAAGGTGAAGGGCTTCGTGCAGCCGCAGAGCTGGTTCGTGGACCTCACCTCGGTGACCGTGAGGTAACGCGGCCGGGTGTGGGTCTACGTCGGCCGGCGTCTGCTGCTCGCGATCCCCACGCTGCTCGGGGCCAGCATCATCGTGTTCGCGATGGTGCACCTGGCCCCCGGCGATCCGATCGCGGCGGTGATGCCGGCCGAATCGAGCCAGGCCGAGATCGAGGCCACCAAGCGGGCCTACGGCTTCGACAAGCCGCTGCCCGTGCAGTATCTCGTGTGGCTCGGACGCGTGGCCCAGGGTGACCTCGGCAAATCGATCGCCACCCGGCGCGCGGTCATTCTCGACGTGCGCGACGCGCTTGCCAACAGTCTCGTCCTCGCGCTGTCGTCGTCGCTGCTCGCATTCGCGCTCGGCATCGCGCTGGGGCTGCTGGCCGCCTTCCGCCAGGGACGACTGCTCGACAAGGCGGCGAGCGCCATCGCCATCGTCGGCGTCTCGGTGCCGCACTACTGGGCGGGCATCATCTTGATCATCGTCTTCTCCGTGCAGCTCAACTGGCTGCCCGCCATGGGCGCCGCCGACGATCCCGGCGCCGTCGCGTATCTCCGGCACATCGTCCTGCCCACGCTCGCGCTCGCGCTGATCCCGCTCGGCGTCATCACGCGCGTCGTCCGCTCCGCCGCGCTCGACGTGCTGAACCAGGAGTTCGTGCTGGCCCTGCGCGCCAAGGGGCTCGTCTCGCGACGCGTGTTCACGCACGTGGTGAAGAACGCCGCACCGCAGATCCTCACCGTCCTCGGCCTGCAGTTCGGCTTTCAGCTCGGCGGCTCCGTGCTCGTGGAGGCGGTGTTCTCGTGGCCCGGCACCGGCTATCTGCTGAACCTCGCCATCTTCCAGCGCGACATTCCCGTGCTGCAGGGCGTGATCCTCGTGCTGGCGACCTTCTTCGTGCTCCTCAACCTCGCGGTCGACCTGCTGCAGACGCTGGTCGATCCGCGGATCGCGCGTCACTGATGGCCGTCACCACCGCGCTGCCCCGCGATCTCGATGCCGTGGCCGGCGCGCCCATGTCGTACTGGCGAACGGTGGCGTGGCGCCTCGCGCGCGATCCGGCGACGCTCGTTGCCGGATCGCTGCTGGCGCTGATCGTGCTGTCCGCGCTGCTCGCGCCGTGGCTGGCACCCTACGACCCCAATGCCGGCTCGATCCGGCTTCGGCTCGCGTCCGTCGGCGCGCCGGGGCACGTGCTCGGCACCGACGAGCAGGGCCGCGACATGCTGAGTCGGCTGCTGTGGGGCGGGCGCATGACGCTGATCGCCGGCTTCACGCCGGTGCTCGTGGCGCTGGTGATCGGCACCGCGCTCGGCGTGCTGGCCGGCTACGTCGGCGGGCTCACCAACACGCTCGTGATGCGCACGATGGACATCTTCTATGCGTTCCCCGCCGTGCTGCTCGCCATCGCGATCTCGGGCGCCCTCGGCCCGGGTCTGCCGAATACGCTCATCTCGCTGTCGATCGTGTTCGTGCCGCGCGTGGTGCGGGTCGCCGAGTCGGCCACCGTGCAGGTCAAGGGCCTGGAGTACATCGCCGCCGCCCGCGCCAGCGGCGCCGGCGTGCCCACGATCGTGCGTCACCACCTGCTCGCAAACGTGCTGAGCCCGATCCTCGTGTTCGCGAGCACGCAAGTCTCGCTCGCAATCATCCTCGCCGCCGGGCTGTCGTTCCTCGGTCTCGGGGTCACGCCCCCCGCTGCGGAGTGGGGCCTGATGCTGTCGACGCTGCGCCAGTCGATCTACGTGAACGCCATCGTGCCCGCGCTGCCCGGCCTCGCCATCTTCGTCACCTCGATGGCGTTCAACCTGCTCTCCGACGGCCTGCGCGACGCGATGGAGGTTCGCGCGTGAGCGCGGCACCGCTGCTCGAGGTGCGCGGCCTGCGCAAGCACTTCCCGCTGCGCGGCGGCGTGCTCCAGCGCACGCATGCGTGGGTGCGGGCGGTCGACGACGTCTCGTTCGACGTCTATCCCGCCGAGACGCTGGGCATCGTCGGCGAGTCGGGCTGCGGCAAGTCGACGCTGGCGCGCCTGATTCTCAAGTTGATCGAGCCCGACGCCGGGACGGTGCGCTTCGCCGGCGAGGACGTCCGCGGCGCCTCGGCCGACCGCATGAAGCGCCTGCGCCGCGACATGCAGCTCGTCTTTCAGGATCCGTACGCGTCGCTGAACCCACGCCTGACGATCGAGGACGCGGTGGCCTTCAGCCTCCTCGTGCACGGTTCGTCGCGGGGACAAGCCCGCGAGCGGGCGCGCGCGCTGCTCGGGCGCGTGGGCCTCGACCCACGGCTCTACGGCCGGCGCTACCCTCACGAGCTGAGCGGCGGCCAGCGCCAGCGCGTGAACATCGCGCGCGCGCTCGTGCTGGACCCGCGGCTGCTCGTGCTCGACGAGCCGGTGTCCGCGCTCGACAAGTCGGTGCAGGCACAGGTCCTGAATCTCCTCGCAGGCCTCAAGGCCGAGCGCGCGCTGACGTACGTGTTCATCTCGCACGATCTGAACGTGATCGAGTACGTGAGCGACCGCGTGCTGGTCATGTACCTCGGCGAGATCGTGGAGACAGGGACGGCGGACGCGCTGGCCCAGGCGCCCAAGCATCCCTACACGCAGGCGCTGTTCGCCTCGGCGCCGAGCCTCGATCCGGATCATCGTCTTGAACGGCCGCCGCTGACCGGCGATCCGCCGAACCCGATCGACCCTCCGTCCGGCTGTCGGTTCCGAACGCGCTGCGCGTTCGCGATGCCTCGCTGCGCGGCGTCGCCGCCCGCGCTGCGCGCCGTGGGCGCCGCGCACGACGTGGCCTGCTATCTCTACGAGGCCGCGGCCGCGGCGGAGACGCCCGCGCGCTAGCGTCATTGATGTGACGCCGTCGTGCCGCTTCGCCCAGGCGACCGCCGACGGGACGGGCACAGCCGCCCAGAAAGTCATGCGTTGGCGGTCATTTGCCCCGATCCGGCCGGCGAGTACGGCGCGGCAGACTCGTTGCACTCCTAACAGCGCCGAGGTCGAGATCGACCTCAGGGGAGGCGACGAATGACGATGGGACGATTGGCGATTCTAGTGGGTTTCGCTCTCGGCATCTGCGTGGTGCCCCTCGCGGCGCGCGCGCAGTCGCCAATGGGAGCCGCGCCCCAGATTCAGACGGCGCAGACCTTTCTCATGACGTGGAGCGGTCAGAAGTGGGACGAGATGAAGACCGTCAGCGCCGACACGGTGACGGTCAAGGTCGGGCCCGGCGTTCACACACCGCAGAACGTGCAGCTGAGCCTGCCGTTTCGCGGGCTGTCCACGCTGCGCACGGACGGAAAGGTCACCGGCGTCAAAGTCGACGAGATCGCCTTCAAGGTCGGCGACAAAGAGATGCGCGGACCGGCGACGATCGACCTGAAGGAAGACAACGGCGTGTTCCGCGTCACGGGCGTCACCGCGGCCACCACCCAGCAAGCCAGCACCCAGCAGTAGCCGCATCGGCGGAAGGCGGGCGGCGCGCCCGCCTTCCGCTCACACATCGTCGAAGGCGCACCTGTATCCATTGGTCGACGTTGAAGGCATCGTCGCGCGCGCCTAGACTGACGACATGACGCAAGCCCCGCTCACCCTGCGGCGCTGGAAGCGAACGGAGTACGAGCGGCTCGTCGGTCTCGGAATCTTCGAGGGCGAGCCCATCGAGCTGATCGGCGGCCAGCTCGTCGTCGCCGAGCCGCAGTATCCGTATCACGCGTCCTCGATCAGCGCCGTGGAGTACGCGGTGAGGGCGAGCCTTCCGTCGGGCTGGCTCGTGCGAACGCAATCGCCCGTGTCGCTCGACGACGAGTCGGAGCCCGAGCCGGATCTGGTCGTGGTGCCGGGGCGCCCCGCCGACTACCGGCATGCACATCCCGCGCTGCCCGTGCTCGCCATCGAGGTCGCCGAGTCGAGCCTCGCGTTCGACCGCCTGCAGAAGGGCAGTCTCTACGCTCGAGCCGGCATCCAGGATTACTGGATCGTGAATCTCGTCGACCGCGTGCTCGAGGTCTACCGTGATCCGGTTGCGGATCCGTCGGCGGCGTACGGATGGCGGTATCGATCGCTCACCTCACTGGGGCCCGCTGACGTCGTCGTTCCGCTCGCGTTCACCTCCAGTCGAATCACCGTGGCCGATCTGCTGCCGTAGCGGCCGCTCTCACCTCGCGCCTTACTCGGTGACGTGCGCGGCCGCGCGCTCGCCGGCCGCGGCCGTGGCCGGCGACGTCGGCTCCAGCCGGATGCGGCGCATGAAGGGCAGGAAGAGCGGCATCGCCGCGAACATCACCGCCAGAAGCCAGAAGTCGTCCGCGTACGCCAAGAGCTGCGCCTGCGCGATCGCTTCGCGATAAAGCATCGTGATGGCCTGGCGGTCGGCGGTGAAGCTGTCGCTGCCCTGGGTCACGAAGTGTCGCGCCCAGCGCGCCAGTCGCACGCGCGTCTCCCAGTCGCCTGCCGTGAGGTGTGCGACGAGCGTGGTCTGATGGAACTGGCTGCGTTGGGCGAGCAGCGTGGTGACCACCGCGATGCCGACGCTGCCGCCGATGTTACGCATCATGCCGTACACCGCGGTGGCGTTGACGAGCTTGTCGCGCCGGACGGTGGCGAGCGTGAGGGTGGACAGCGGCACGAAGATGAACCCCACGGCGAAGCCCTGGATGAACCGCGGCAGCGCGAGCGCCCAGTAGTCCATCCCGAGGGTGAGCGAGGTCATCATGTAGAGGCTGATGGCGTTGAGCAGGCAGCCGAAGCCGAGCATCCAGCGCTGGTCGACGCGCGTCACGATGCCCGAGGCGAACAGCGAGAAGATGTTGCCGAGGCCGCCGGGCGCCAGCACGAGGCCCGACGTCCACGCGTCGTAGCCGAGCAGCTGCTGCGTGAAGACGGCGACGAGCAGCATGCCCGAGAACATGCCGAAGCCGACCACGGAGATCAACGTGACGCCGGTGGCGAAATTGCGGTCGGCGAACGCGGTGAGATCCACGATGGGATCGCTGGTCATCAGCTCGCGGATCAGGAACCCGGCGATCGCGCACACGGCGACGATGGTCATGGCCACGATGACTGGCGAGTCGAACCACTCCTCGCGCTCGCCGCGGTCGAGCACGAGCTGCAGGCCCGCGAAGCCCACGACCATCAGCCCGAGGCCCCACCAGTCGATGCGCGCCGCGCGCCGCAGGTAGGGCGGATCGAACAGGAACGCGCTCGCCAGTAGGAAGCCGAGGATGCCGACGGGAAGGTTGATGTAGAAGATCCAGCGCCACGACCACTCGTCGGCCAGGTAGCCGCCGACCGTTGGTCCGAGGATCGGCCCGAGGATGAAGCCGAGGCCCCAGATCGCCATGGCGAGCCCGCGCTGATGGAAGGGGAAGATCTCCCAGAGGATCGCCTGTGAGAGCGGGATGATTGGACCGCCGCCGAGACCCTGGAAGATCCGCGCGACGATCAGCGTGCTGAGATTGGGCGCGACACCCGACAGAAACGAGCTGACGACGAAGAGCGTGGTGCAGATCAGAAAAAAGCGCTTGCGGCCGACGAGGCCGGCCAGCCATCCGGTGGCCGGGATGACGACCGCGTTGGCCGCGAGATAGGAGGTGATGACCCAGGAGACCTCGTCGAGCCCCGCCGACAGCGAGCCCTGCAGGTGCGGCAGGACGACGTTGGTCACGCTGGTGTCCAGGATCTGCATGAAGGCGACGACCATGACGGTGACCGTGATGGCCCACTTCTGCGTCGGAGAAACTTCAGGCACGTCCATCATTCACCCTCGTGGTGCGATAGGATAGCGCCGACTTCGGAAGGAGGGACCCATGAAAGCTGCCGTGTTCCACGGAGCGCACAAAGAGCTGACGATCGAACAGGTCGAGATCGACAAGCCGCTCGGCCGCGAAGTCCTCGTGCGCACGATCGCGTCCGGCGTGTGTCATAGCGATCTGCACTTCGTCGACGGCTTCTATCCGTTTCCCACGCCGGCCATCCTCGGCCACGAGGCGGCCGGGATCGTCGAGGCGGTCGGGCCCCACGTCAGCGAGTTCAAGGCCGGTGACCACGTCATTGCGTGCCTCTCGGTGTTCTGCGGCGTGTGCGACTACTGCCTCACCGGCAAGACGCATCTCTGCCAGACGCGGCCGGTCAG
>Ga0207684_10002629_pt1 | contig 17967 bp, 35 predicted proteins | sample KBSK5501metaG_FD_184342 | JGI IMG/M metagenome (GOLD analysis project Ga0207684, IMG submission 184342) | Corn, switchgrass and miscanthus rhizosphere microbial communities from Kellogg Biological Station, Michigan, USA - KBS K5-50-1 metaG... | ecosystem: Host-associated > Plants > Roots >...
CACCGCGGCGTGAGTGGCGCGGCGCCGGCGCCGATAGTTATCGGCCCGGGTGCTCACCCTGTGTGACTCCTACCTTGCTCCAGGTAGTGGGTTCCCAACTGTCCACACACCGCGCACGTAAGAACATGCGTTCTACCTCGCCGTGGGATTCACTCACGGTTACTTATCTCGCGGCGGACTCTCCACCCATCTTTGCCCTGGCCATGACCGGCCGCTGGGCACAGCACCGGCCCCCGTCTCCGGCTCTCGGCAGGGTCTTCCCGTCACCGCGCCGGCGCGTGACGCGCCGCGCTTTCCACCGCTGATCCGCGGGTATGTCCGGGTGCCCTCGAAAAGAGTGCAAAAGATCAAGGCGTATGCGCTGTGTGCTGCATAAACCGTCTGTGCGCGTCTGTGAGGGTGTGCCGGCGCCGCGGGACTCAAGACACCCCGAACATGATCAACAGGCCGCTAGGATCACCTCGCGGCCTTGGGTTCGTGGGAATCGAGCGCGTGCCATATTTCGCGGACCTTTCGGGGGGTGTCGGTAATTGACACCTCGCGCCGCATCTGGCAACCTCGCCTTTGCACGTAGGGTGCGCGTTGCTAATGGTGCTTTGGCGAGTGGCCAGCGTGACGCAAGAGGGCCGGCCTCCAGGGGTGGAGGGCCGGCCCTTGTCTGTCATGGGGTTGTCATGCCGGGGAAGTTACACGCCTCGCGTCCTGATTGGAACGCCCGGGGCGGAGTGTCGCGCGCTAGGTTGTCGCCGGCTCCACCGGGGTAAGGGTGCCCTTAGCGACGAATTCGAGCTCCGCCGGCAGACCGTGGCCGCCATCGTGCGCCGCCTTGAAGGCGCTCGTGAGGCTGGCCTGACTGTTGCGTCCCCAGTCCCCATCCACCTTCGTACCGGCGAGGAATCCGGCATCCTTGAGCGCTTGCTGAACGTGGGCGGAGCTGATTTGCACTCCCATGATCGAGTTTCCTTCCTCGCGCGCTACGGCGCGGATGAATGCCTCCCATTGATCATCTGACCATATGGGATCGGTATGCGTGCCCTCACTGAAGGCCAGCACAAAGTCATGGTGACCGGCGATCCCGTGCGCGCCGGCGCGCAACTGCTCAGGGGTGAGCTTGCGGATAGGGATAGCGCCGAGCTTGCACAGTAGGGCCGTGGCGCGTACCAGGTTGTTGGTGGGCGCCGCGCCGGCCGCGCCGCAATCCTCAATGTGCCAGGCGATCGCGTTGCCGTGGCGGTGGGCGCTGTGCGCCTGCATTTCGGCCGGCACCGAACCGATGATGCGGTAGGGGTCGGTGTAGAGGTGTGCCGAGGTGCCATCGGTGCGGCGCGTCGCCCAGTCTGCCTCATCGAGCGCGTTGCCGCGCGTGTTGCCGGTCTTGTGGATCCCCACCACGCGCGGCGGGTAGGGATCAAATTTGGGTCCGTACGAGCGCGGCAACTGCCCGTATGTGATCCCTGCAAAATTCATGGCATGATCCTGTCATGTTGTTACGTGAAACTATCTCATCTTTTCAGTCAGCCGCTGACTCGGTAACCCAAACCAGCGACTATCTGCGCGAAGCCCTGCCGACCGTGCACCAATACGGCGGCTACCTCCAGGCCATGGCGGACGAGGTCGAAACAGCAGCTAAAAACGCATCTGTCGCCTTCGTCATCGTGGGGATAGTTGCCGCGCTCGCGCTCACGTTCGCCACGATCGCCGTGGTTCGGGATAGCCGATGAGCGGTAGCGGTGGCGCGTTCGGATTCAGCGACGCAGCTCGCCGCATCTCTGATCGGGTCAATCAGGCCATAGCTGACCGGCACGCCGGCCGGTGGATGGCGTTCGCCCTGGAGGACGGCTCCACCGATGGCGTGATCTATGACAGCAAGGCCGCGGCGATCCGCTACCACCGAAACAAGTACCGCGAGCACTGCTATCTGCGGATCCCCTGGGACTCATGCCCGGTGCGCGCCGCGGAGGCGTTCCTTCACGTGCACCGCCAGCTCAAGGTGCGCAAACAACACCCTGACGACGAGATGGCACGCCATGAGCTCATGCTCGATACCCGACTGGAGGCCTATCCACAGTTGGACGCGCGCCGCTCGATCGCCACACGATTCGACATTTTCGGCCGGCCGGTACCCGCGCCGCGCCGTACCCCGGGAGGGCTGTACTTGCCATGACCATCACTGACCCCGCCACGGACTACGCATCTGACGAGGATGCCGAGCAGGATCTTTTTCCTGGCTCTGAACCGCTACCCGGCATGCCGGCCGGCGCCACCGCGGCGCCGGCGCCCGAAGAACGTCCCGTCACCGCGCCGGCGCGGCCGCGGCGCGCGCCCGGCCCGCGGCCTAACCCGAATAGCGGCCGGCAACGCAAGATCCAGCGCGCACAGGAGCGGGCTAAGACCGCGCCGGCGCCGGCGCGCAAGTCCACCCCTAACAAGCCGGCGCCGGCGCCCACCCTCGAAGAGGTCTATCACCGCGGCGCGATGACCATCCTCGGATGGCTCGCTGAGCCTGCCGGCGCCGCCGGCATGGGCATGCTCCTGACCGCGGCCAAGAAACGTAACCTCACCCCGCGCCGCCGGCAACAGCTCACAGAGCAAGGCCTCGCGTTCACCCTGGACGCGGCCACCATCGCCGTGTACGGCGACGAGCTCGCGGAGGGCGCGGCGGAGCTGGCCGCATCGGGCGCGATCCCGTGGGCCGCGGCAGTGCTCGAACGCGCGGCAAAGATCAGCCCTTACGCCGGCTTCGTCAAGATCGGAACGGCGATGTTGCTCCAGGTCTTCGTCAACCACGGCCTGATTCCCGTGGGGTTGATCCCGTCCACCATGGATCCGCAAGAGCTGCTAGACGAAGCCGGTATCGAGCTGCCTGGCTTCGTCGCCGGCGCGGACGTGCCTGGAGAAGGCGAGGCCTCCGGGGGATGATCTCCCCATGCAAATCGGAAACTTTTTCATATCTGAGTTCACGCGGGATGAGTTTCTTACCCGCCGATGGAACTACCGGCCCGGCGATCACACCACGTTTATCGCGCCCACCGACTACGGCAAGACCACTTGGTGCGGCCAGCTGCTAGAGCACACCATCACCCCGAAATTGCCGGTCTACAACCTGGCCGGCAAGCCTAAAGACACCGTGATGGATGATCTTAACGAGCGGCTACATCTGCGCGTGGTGGATCGCTGGCCCCCGCCGGCCAACTGGAAATTCTGGCAGCCTAAGCCGTTGGGGTGGACGGTCTGGCCGCATCTGACCGGCAACGAGGACATAGATGATCCCCTGCTGTCACGCACGTTCCGTGACACCATGCGCTATTGCGCCAAAAAGGGAAATTGCATCCTGAACGTGGATGAATTCGGGGAGCTGAAAGAGCTCGGCCTTGACCGCACGAGCCGCGCCATCCACCGCCGCGGCCGCTCCAACGGCTGCGGCTTGTGGGGTGGTATCCAAGGGCCGACGCACGCCGAAACCCACGCCTACAGCATGGCCGGCCACCTGTTTCTAGGTCACGTCAATGACGAGCGCCACCGCCAGCGACTCGGGGAAATCGGCGGTTTCGACCGCAAGCTGATCGAATCGATCGTGCTGCGCCTTCCAGACCGTTACTGGCTGTATATCCGCCGGCGGGGTCGCGTGATGTGCATTGTCGGAGATTAGGCCTATGATCACCCTGAAACGTGAAACTCTCTCATGTTTGAAGGGTCGCCATGCAGACAGCCACCATGACAAAGCCGGCCAACGGCGCCGGTGGGAAAAAGGACGCGCCGGTTGTGTTGCGTCCCTTCCGAATCGGTGTCCAAAACACCGATGAACACGTGTACGACAACACCACCTCCACCACCGCGGCAGTGCAGGATCTGCCCACCTACAGCCTCAACGCTTCCGGCTTCCTCACGGATATCTATCTGTGGAGTGTGGGCACCACGGCCGGCAACGCGGCCGCGGTCACGTTCGCGAGCCGCGGGCCGTTCAACGGCTATGCGGTCATCGAATTCGATGACGTGAACAACAAGCCCATTGTTGGGCCGTTCGATGGTTGGGAGATCAGCCAGATCGACAAGCTGGGCGGCTACGCCTTCAGCGATGACCCGAAGTCCTCGCCGGTGTTCTCGGCCACGACGGGCGGTGGCGCCACCGGTGGATCGTTCGAGTTCGTGCTGCGGATTCCGATCCAGATTGTGCCGCGCGACGCGCTCGGATCGCTGCCCAACAAGAGCAACACGTCCACTTTCAAGCTGCGGCTGCGGCTGAACAACACGGCATCGATCTACGGTGTGTCTCCCACGAACCCTCCGAGCGTGCGCACGCGCATTCAGCCGTGCTCATGGTGGGAGCCGGACGAGGCAGACCTGAAGGGCCGGCGCTACCAGCAGCAGCCCCCCGCGGTCACCACCACTCAGTACTGGGTCCGCAACGATTACGTGATCAACCCCGGTGCCATCTCGCCGAGCTTGGACGCCGTGGGCTTCCCGATCCGTAACCTGATCTTCGGTCTGGAGGATGGCGCCGGCTCGCGCACCGTTGGCGAAACCGATTTCATGGATCCTTTCCAGCTCCAGGTGGAAGCCAACATCCTGATCGACCGTTTCAAGCGCGTCTGGCAACACCGCGAGGCTCAGGCCTACGGCTACACCGGCGCCACGTTCGACGCCGCGGAAGCGCACGACAACGCCATGTACGTGGAGCCATTCTGCAATGACTTCACGCAAAAGCCGGGCTGGGAAACCCGTTACGGCTACCTGGAGACAGCGTCGGGCACGCGGCTCCAGGTCAAGGGCCAGTTGGGCGGCGCCGGCGCGCACACGCTGCGCGTGTGGACCAACTACATCGCGCCGGCAAACGGCGACGTGTTCAGCCTGACCGGCCGCTGAGCTCACGCTGGCCTCACAAGCACACCAACCGGACCGTAACGAGCGAAAGCGACAACGGACATGGCAGACAAGAACAAAGACGAACCGACACTCACGATCAATGTGGAGCCGGACCCGCGGGACGAGGAAATCGCGCGCCTGGAGGCAGAGCTCGCGGCGCTCACCGCGCCGCCGGCCAGCGAGCCGCCGGCCGACGCGAAAGACCGCGCCATCTGGGAGCTGAAGCGTCAGCTCCAGGAAAAGCGCTCCACCCCGGAAGGGGAAGCCGAGGAGATGCGCAAGGCGCTTGACGCGCTGCGCATGCAAATCGAGCGGATGGCCTCGGGTAAGGACATGGTGCCTTACGTCACGCCGGCGGACGGCTCGGACCCGTACCTCTACGGGTGCAGCCTCGCCACCGGTGAGCTGATCTTCGCTCAGCACCCCCACGGCACGCACGCACACTCGCCGGAAACCGGCCTGACCGTGCCCGTGCTGGCCTACTTCCGTCTGGCCGATGGGGACCTCCCACGCGCCGCGGAATGGGCCGCTGAGTACCAGGCGGCGCACGCCGGCTAAACCCCGGCCCATGATCGAAAAACTCGAGAATCGAATCATCCCGTGGAAGGGGAAAAGGCATGTTCGCATTGCTGCGCCCGGACCTTGGCAAGCTCGTTTACCTCGCGCTTGGCCTGGCCGCGGCCGCATATACGCCGCTTGGCCGCATCTTGCCGCGCCGCGGCTAGGCAGGCTAAGCGATGGCACGTGGCGGTGTCTCGGGTATGGCCGTGGCGGTGGGCGCCACCGGCCTTTACCTGATCTATGCCGCAATCAAAAACGTGCCCACCATCGAAGGGTTGCGTGCCCTGATCTCGGGAAGCCTGCCGGCCGGCACGCCGGCGCAGCCCACCGCGGTCAGTTTCAGCGACGCGAGCGCCGCCGGCGCACGCGGTGGCACGCAATCCGGATCGACCGCGGGGGGGATCGCCGGCGGGGCATTGGCCGGGGCCGGATTCATCCGGCCGGTACCCGGTTCGATCGGGGACGGGTTTGGCGTGCCACGCCCGGGAGGGCGCACCCATAAAGGCGTGGACATCATCGCTCCCGCCGGCACTCCCATAGCCGCGGCCGCGGCCGGCTACGTCAGCGGCCGCGGCTATGACCTCGGCGCCGGCAACTACATCAACTTGACCCATCCTGGCGGAATCGTGACGAAGTACTTTCATCAGTCACGGTTCGCGGTGTCCGCCGGCGAGCGCGTCACACAGGGCCAGATCATCGGCTATGTGGGCGCCACCGGCGACGCTTCCGGCCCGCATCTGCACTTTGAAATCTGGATCAATGGCCAGGCCGTTGATCCCGCCGGATACATCGGGGGTTGACCATGGCACGCTCTACCGGCCCGATCCTGGCCATGGGCACGATCACCCTGGCCAATCGGGTGATCGTGAATCGTCAGCCGATGGATTGGCGTATCCCTGTCGCCACCGGCCTGGCCGCCGGCGCCTTTGCCCTCATGGAGAAAGGGTGGGAAGCCGGCACCGTGGCTACCGCCTGGCTCGCCCTGGTGATCTCCCTTTTCATCCGGCTTGATCCCACGGTGCCCTCACCGATCGAGCAATTTACGCAGTTCACGGAAGGAATCAGGACATGAACGGTTTGCAACGCGGCGCCGTGCTCGTGATCGGTCTGGCCATGCTGACCGTGATCACCCTGCCGGACAGCTCATTTTCCAAGGGTGTGGACGCCGGCACGCGCTTTGCCACCGGCGTACTGGGCACCGCCATGGGCCGCGGGCTGCGCCGCGCCGGCTAATAGTTCGCCCGACACCGAAACGTTAGGGGAGCCCGATGTATAAGGGCATGTGGATGCGGCTCACGCCGGCGCCGGGTGATAACCCGAACCTTGGTGACGGTATCCGCGATGAGCACCTCAACCCGCAGGAAATGATCGACCCGTTCCCAGAGCCGACCCCCTCCCTGCCGGATTTGCCCGATTTCCTGTTTGCGCAAGATGACGTGTTGCTCCCGCCGGTGGTCATGGTCCGCGAGCCGATGATCGATGAGCCGGAATCACACGAGGAAGGCGCCGTTGACCGCGGCTCCACCTTGATCGAAGGGCAATATCTGGCCGGTATCGCGCACTCGCTCGATCACGGCGCGGCCGCGGTGCACCACCACGGCGAGCTGATCGAACGCGCGAACCGTGACACCTACATGACACAGCGCCTAGAAGCGGATTTTCAGAGCTCCACCTCGCGCCTTGCGCTCGTGCGCGGCCGCAACTCCCTACCGGAAAACAACCCGGATGGGCCACCGCCGCAAGGTCACTACGTCATGCGCTGGATTGATCGCCAGTTCGCGCGCCGGGGGATCCGCACCGATCAGCAGCCGTTGCGCCCATACCGGGCCGCGCTCGCGGTCGCCACGCCCGAACCCTCGGCGGACGCAGCAAACGCCTATACCTCGCCCTTCCAGCGGCTTGTGGCCGCCCGGCTGCGCAAGCTGACCACCCCGCAGGTGCGCCGGCTTCCGCGGCCACCGGACGAGTCGGCTCAGGCCGATGGCACCGAAGATCCGCAGTATTCGGCGCCGGCCTATTGGGAGTACTGATCATGAGCGAGGCAACGATCGATGTTCCCGCGGCCGGCCCGATCAAGAAAACGTGGGTCTATGCCGGCCTGGCCGGCGTCGCCCTCATTGTCGGTTATGCCTACTGGAAACGTAGGAATTCGGAGCAGGCCGCGCCGGTAGAGCCGCCCATTGAGGACTACACGGGCGGGGTGCAAACCGGCTCCAGTGGGTCCACCACGGCCGGCCTGAACATGTCCTATGAGTCAGGTCCGACAAGCGGCGATCCCAGCACCAATGCCGAATGGACGCAGCGCGCCGTGGATGCCCTGGCCAACGTCGGGTTCGATCCACAGTTTGCGGCGCTCACCCTGGGCAAGTTCCTCGCCTCACAGCCGCTCAACAGCCAGGAAGCTGATCTCGTGCGCACGGCGCAAGGCTTGGTGGGCCGGCCCCCGGTGGGAGACATTCGCGTGATCTTGATCGGTACCAACAACACGCCGGCGCCGGGCGGCTCGTCCGGTCCGTCCACCGTGCCGGCACCGCTGCACACCAACCTTTACGACTGGAGCTCCGGACAGGGCATCACCCTGACCATTCTGCGTGCGCTCAATCCGTGGCTGGATACGCAGCATTACATCACCTGGACCGGCCCGGAAGGCAGCAGCAAAATCCCCACCCTCGAACGGTCCACACCAGACCTACGTATCCGCTGAAAGGACAGCACCATGGCAATGAAACCCGAAGTGTCAATCGGTCTGGGTCTGGCCGCCGGCGCCCTCGCGGCTATGATCTTTGATCGTGCCATGCCGGCGCTCATCGATCACCGCGCGGCGCCGGCCGATGACGCGATGGCATCAAGCACCAACCGCCTGGCCACCATCACCGCCGGCGCCACGGTCACCGCGGTCGCCTTGATCGCCAAAGACCCTACGGTCTTTGTCATCGGCGGCGCCGTGGTAGTGGGAATGCATCTATGGCACCGGCACGCGAACATGGTCAATCCGGCCACCGGCCTGGCCGTGCCGCGCAGCCCCATGATGGAATCCGACATCCCCCCTGACATGGTTTACGCCGAGTAGGCGGGGTGCGCGGTGAAGCGTCGCAAGTCCGGAACCGAATCATCCATGCTGGGCCGATTCAACCAAGCCCTGAACCGCTACACGTTCAAGGCATTCAAGCGCCGGCTCAGTAAGCACAGTTCAGTAGAGCGCCGCCAGGTGCGCCGCATGCTCGCCGGCGGCAAGCGCCGCCGGCGCCGGCGGTGAGCGATGGCGTTTCCGCTCAATCCCGTCTCGATCGCCGAGCATGCGGCGCGCGCCGGCTTCCGCAAGCAAGACCTCGTGATCGCTGTGGCTGTCGCCTTAGCCGAATCGCAGGGCTACGCCGATCGGGCCGGCGGATTGTGGAATCTACCCGGGGAAGCCGGCGGGGACCCTGCCGGCAACGCGGTCAAGGCGTATGCGCGATTCCAAACTGGAGGGTGGGGCCAATGGTCAAGCTACCGGGGCAACCGCTATCTTTTGTGGATGCCGGCCGCGGGCGGCGCGGTCGCAGCTGAAGGCGTCAAGAACATAGTCACTAACCCGGTGGGAGTCGGGCAGGCGGTAGGCCAGGACGTGAAATCCACGGCCCAAAACCTGCCCTTAGTCGATTCTCTTGACGCCGCGAAAGATGCGCTTACGCTGGCCTACAAGGCCGGCGCATGGGTCGCGAATCCGCAAAACTGGATCCGTGTCTCACAGGTCATTACCGGTGGCGCGCTCATTGTCGTCGCCGCGGTGATGATCATCCGGCCGGAACGTGTGCTGACTGGTGTGGAGTCGGTACTCGCTCGCGGTGGTGCCAGCCTCAACTATCGACGGAGGCGCTAGCAATGCAGCCTGACCCCAATTTTGACACCAACGACAGCATCAACCCGGACCTAGACGAGCTCCTACAACAGGAGCAAGATCACAACGTTCGGGTCCCTGTCCAAATTGATCACGCCGTGCGCGTGCACGAATTGCCTTCGTTGGTGGCGCACTCGCGCAATCTGAACGTGGCCGGCGCCGCGGCCGGCGTGAACCCTGATTTGGTGGAGTCCATCGGCCCGGAAGACCCGCGCCGTAAATGGATGTTCATTCTCGTCGAAACCAATCCGGTATTCATAGGTTTCGATAAACAGAATGTGGCTGACGGCGTGTCCGGGCGCCTACCGGTGGGAGTCGTGTTGCCGTTGCCGGCCGCGGCGCCCATCTTCGTGCGCTCCACCGCGGCCGGCGGCTCGATCGTGTCCTATTGGGCCGGCGCATGGGCTGATTGAGCCGTGAGCGCCGATACCTGGGTTGATCCGCAATACGTCACGCTCGCCGTGGCCGGTACCGGCGGCGCCGGCACCGTGCGCTTCCGTGGTCAAAAGCTGACCACCTACCGCCGCATCAAAATGATCACCATCGAGTCGCCCATACCCGGCCCTGGCCAGGTGGCGATCTATCACAATGGACAGTTACGCGCCACGCGCACCCTCGCGGCCAATATGACCGCGCAGGGCGCCATCACCCTGTCCGCGGGCGAAGAGGTGTCGGTCGCCATCACGGACGCCGTCGCCGGCCTCAAAATCAAGATCACCGCACATAGCGAGGATGTCGCTTTACCCGATGTGGCGCCGCCATCCTTCGGTTTCGTGGATGACACTTCGGGCATCATCCCCTCGGCCGTTCAGCGGACCTATATGCTGACCCAAACCGAAAACCAGCTGATCAACGCGGGTGGCTCTGTCGTCCCCGCCGGCGTCAACTCGGCAGACATGCGCGGATTCCAGGCCTACCGCATATTCATGACCGGCTTTGTCAACGTGGGCGCCGCCTACTGCCCGATGCACTGCCGGCTCTCGTGGTACGACGTGCGCAGCGACGGATTCCAATCCCTGGTCTACCGCGAGGACTTTGAATTCTGGGCGGTAACCGCCGCGCCGGGCGCCAATCAGGAGGCGTTCGGCCCGGCCAACATCTATATGCAAGATCAGGTACACGCTTCGTTCTTCACCCTGGAGCTGTTCAACCTCGGCGCCAATCAGGTGATGATGGAACAAATTTACGTGTGGGGCACCAACCAACCGCTCAACCGCTACCTACATCAGATGTCGCCCTATGACGACATGCTTGCCGAACGTAACCCGTTGGCGTTGCCGGCCGGCAATCTGTATTACACGATCCCGCTCCCGCTCTATTACGGCGACGTCGGGGTCCATGTCAAAGACGCAGCCGCGGCGCTGGTAGAGGTCAGCTTTATTTGGGGATCGTTCGGCGCCGTCCACCTGGTATCAGGTGTCAACAATTTCTTGACCACCATGGTCTTTCCGCGCCGCGCCGGGCTGCTGCTGCTCAATCGGCCCGCCGGCGCCGGCAACTGTCAGCTGTATCTGACGAGCCGGCGCGACAAAATCTGAAAGGACTCCGCCCATGACCACCCCCGAAACGGATGCCGGCGCCGCGTACCTGGCCGGCGTCGCCACCGCCACGGCGACACAAGCAGCCAACGATGCCAGCACGGCCGAATTCCGCGCCGATGATGCCCGCGAGCGCGCCGCAGAAGCCACAGACGCCGCGGGCCGGGCCGAGACAGCCGCCTTTGATGCCCGCGCGGCGGTGGACGAAGCCAGGGCCGAATTCCGCGCCGGCCTGGAAGAGCTCAAGTCCTTATTGGACACACCACCGGTTGTCGTTGTTGAGGAGGAGTCGGCCGGCGGACCGACACCTGGAGGAGCTATACCCCCGCCGGAAGATGCCGGTGCTCCGCTCCCGTCCCCGGCAGAGGGATCGGGCCAGGAGGGCACCCCACCGGCCGATGCGCCACCGCGCAAGGGCTATGGCTCCCGGGCATGGTTCGGTAGCTGACAGGGCGAGCAACCATATCCATGCCTGCATAACGAGCGGGCCGGCGCGCGTGCCACCCCCCCGCGGCCACGGGACGCGCCCGGCCCGCTCTTGCATTCCCACACGAGTCTGTTAGAGTCCTGGCCATGTCTGACGCTGTGCTGTATACCCGGATCAATCAAGAGCTGAAAACTGCGATCGATAACACGGCCGGCGATACCGGGCTGTCCCGCGCCGCGGTCGTGGAAACGATCCTCAATCTCCATTTTGGAGTGACCACCAAACGGCAACGTGCCCTGTTGGCCGTGGTAGAGGCTGCCATCGCCGGCAGGAAAAAGCGCGGCGCTGCCCGCAAGGCCGCGCCGCGCTAGGCCCCCCACCCATCAATAGCGAAGGGTTTACCCCGATGCGAAACGGTACACCACCCCAATTCCGTAAGGTAATCCTGGTCACCCGCGAGGGCCGGCAACTCTACGGCGACAGTCTGCGCGGCGTGATCGTGCGCCACGATGACGCGCCGCTGCTCGATGCGCGGCTGCTCACCGATCCCCTCGCCCTGATCGAATGGTGCGCCGGCCACTTCGTGGCCGCCGGCGAGGGAAACCTCATTGTGGACATTCCGCCGGTCTACGTGTGGGACGACGGAGACGCAAGCCGGCAACTGCGCGAATTCGTGCAAGCGGTCAAACTGGGCGGTTGGAATGCCGGCGCCGGCGTCGAGCTCGGTTCGGGCTGGATCACGTTTACCGCGCCGGCGCGGCCCGCCATCCACATGGCAGTACGCGCCCTCATGCGCGATGACCGCATGCTGGAAGCCAGCCTCACCCCGAACGCGGCGGTAGAGCGAATGTGCCGGTACGCCAACCTGATCGGTGCCAGCTACCGCGCCACCCCGGGCGTATCCGCCATCGCCGCGCTACGCAACCGGTATGAGGGCCGGCGCGTGATCCGCCGCGGACCCTTCGACGCCGGCCGCACCGTAGGCCGGCCGCAACCGCGGTGGTCCTGGAGCCCGCGCACCGACGAACGCATGATGTCCTCGGGTGACATCCACTGGGCGCGCCGGCCCACCCCGCAAGAACGCAAACTCACCCGCCAGGTCATCGGGCTAGACATGCGCGCGGCCTACCTCGCGGCCGCGGCCGGCGTGCGCCTGGCCTGGAATGCACCCCACCAAACCGGCGCGATCATGTGGGATCCCACCCTCGCCGGCTTCTACAAGATCGACACCAACGGGCATTGGTGGGCGCAGTCCTCCGCGCAATGGGTACCCATCGTCAACCCCATCCGCGTTGCCGCGGACGGCTCAGCGTGGGTAACCGGCCCGATCCTGGCCTATCTCAGCGAAATAGGCGAACCGTTGCCGGCCATCATCGATAGTTACACCGCGCCGAGTAAAGAGGGCATCCTGCGCGAGTGGGCCGAGAAAATGCGCGACGCGCTGCCCGACTCGTGCACCGCCGGCGATCCCGTGCTGCGCAGCCTGATCAAAGCCTCATACGCGGAAGGCTTCGGGATGATGTCGCGCGCCGGCGGACGTGTGCAACGCTCTGACTGGCACTGGGCCACGATGGACGAATGCCGCATACGTGGCCTCCGAAAGATCAACCGGGCGTATGCCAGTCACGCGATCCCCACCCTTCCGCTAAAGATCAAAGTGGATTGTGTGTGGTATCCGCAATTCGACGGGACCACGGTAGAGGACATGTTGTGCGCGCTGGGCAGCGACCCCGATGACACCCCTCATATTGGCCACTACCGCGTAGACAAAGACGAGTGCGGGCCGATCGACGAATTTCTGAGCCGGCATCGCATCAAATCCACGGAGACAGTTTCATGATCGAAATACTCGAGTTTTTGGGGACGAGCTCGCCGGCGCCCTCAAACTCCTATCTGACGATTCTCATCGTCTCAGTGCTCGCCGGCGCGAGCTGCGTCGCCACGTTTTGGTGGCTGACCAAATGACCACCGACCCCATGACCGACCCGGAACCGGTACACACCGAACCCGTACAGACCGAATGGGTTTTCACGTTCGGATGGGACCACCGCCACCCCATCACCGGCGCGCCGCTGATGGACCGTTACCTCGTGCTCACCGGCACCTACGAAGCCACGCGCGCCGAGATGGTCCGCCGCTTTGGCGCGCGCTGGTCATGCCAATACGCAAGCCGTGAAGCGGCAGGCGTTGACCGTTTCAAACTTCGGGAGCTCACATGACACTCGCCGTACTCATTGCCGTCCTACTCACGTGCGGTTACGTGCTGGGCGCCGGCGCCGGCTTTGTGGCCTGGTACTGGTTTTACATTCGGCCCACCGACCAATACGTCAGGACGCTACAGAACCGTGCGCGCGTCGCCGCGGAGTCCGTTCAAGCGCTAGAGAGCCAGGCGCGCGCCGCCCGGGAGGGACTATTCGGCGCCACACGGCTTTACGAGCAGGCGCTAGAGATCACTCAGGCGCGATTCGTGTGCACGATCAACGAACATCCCGTGTATGGGCCGATGAGTTTCGAGACGATGTATCGCGCGGCACGGTTCGGTTCGGACCAAACCCCAGGGGTCCGGACCCTGGATCCCAGCGATGGACCCCTGGAAATCCCCGCAGACGCTGAAATCACATTCACGGTCATGCCACCGGCGCCGCGCCGGGTGCCGGCATGAGCGAGGAAACCACGCGCCAGTTTCGCCATGATTCCAGCTTTATCGTCCTGGGCATCTGCGGGCACTGGTGGCAGACACGCGATTACAACGAGCTCGTACTCACCGATTGCCCCGAGTGTGGCCGGCCACCCTCACACGCGCTCGCGCCCGACACTGGAGGAATCGCCTACATGATCATCTACCCGCCAAGCTGTGGCGTGATGTGGCGTGAGACATGAGCCAGCTTGTCGACGCGATCAGCGAATCCACCGCCGGCACGCCGGTCAACGAGCACAGCGACCTAGGCTCCATCCTGGCCGGCATGGTGCACACCCTCGGGTCAGGCGCGGCCGCGGCCCGCGCCCTGGGAGTCTCACCCACCACGTTCTACCGGTGGCGCAACGCTGCCACCGGCCGCGCCCGGGGCATCTCCCAGCAACCCAAAGCCGGCCGGCGCACCATGGTTGCCGCCATCCGCCGCGCCGGCCTCAAACCGGACAAAGAACGCGCCATCCGATCCGGGGCGCATTCCCTGAAGGTCAAGGGATGGGTGCGCGTCTCGAAAGACCGGCGCCTACGCACGATCGACTTTGCCACCTCGTTTAGCCAGCGTGACCGTGACCGTTTCCTCAACGCCTGGCTTTCCGGCGATGACGAACGCGCGGACCGCGCGCTGACCGTGGCGATAGACGTCAACTACGTCGAAGATATCTATTTTGATCAAATCGAATGGGCACGGTACACACCTGGAGGCCTGTAATGCCGCACTCACCCGTAGACAAGCCCAAAATCGAGCCGGTGGAATACCACGCACCATCCGCCGCGGCGCCGCACAACGATGCCACCCCGGAGGCCTACACGCGCATCAATGAGGCGCTACAGCTCGCGGGCCGGCACGCCGGCCTTCAGGGCGCCCATCACCTGACCTGGCTAGTTGATCAGATGGTGCGGGCACTGGCCGGCGACGGTTATGACAACTGGGTAGAAGCCCACCCCGATTGGACGACGGGGGTGGCGCCGTAATGGGCTGGTTCTGGATGATCTGGATCTGGATCGCCGGCCATTGGCGCGACCCGCGTACCCGTTGCTGGCACCGGTGGAGCGACGCCGGCCCGCACTGGTGCCAGCGACCCCACGGGCACAAGCACACCCACCGGGACTGGCACGGATACATGCCATCATGAACGTTTCGTCCGGCACCGAAATGTTGTCCCTGGCGGCGCGCAACTACACGCTTGACGTGCCCGATTTCTCGATCCGGATCAGCTGCGCGGCGTGCCGCGCCGCCGGCGTGGAGGCACCCTCGGGCATCGTGTACAACCTGCTTGACGCTCACGCTTTCGTGAGAATCCATGAGCAGGCCTATCACCCCGTGGCGCGGCCGATGTGTGGCGACTGCGGTCACCACCTACGCGCCCACCGGATAGTGCCCTTCCCGCCGCAGCGAAAGTGCGCGGCGCTGGGCTGCGATTGTTTGACACCCCTCAACAAAGGAGATTGATCAAATTGGCCAATGTGTCAATGTGCGACAGGTGCCGCAAGTTCGGGCTACGTAAGGGCCTGGGCGCCGTGGCGCTTCAGACTGACCTGTCGGATAAGACCACGCAGGAAACCAAAGAGCTGTGCCCGACGTGTATCGCCGGCCTGATCGAGTGGTTGGAGGCGCCGGGAAAAGAGATCGACGCCGGCGGAGGGATGGCGGGAGGGTTCACGCAGCCCTACCAGCGGCCGGAAGATACTCCCACCGCAGCGCCGGCGCTGCCTTCCTCGCCCTCTACGGCAGAGGGCTGGTGATCATCGCACTGGTAGTGTTGGTGCCGCTCGCCCTGATTGCGACTCTCGCCATGTGTCACAACCCATAACAGGGCGAGCTCCCTCCACATTGGCCCCACCGGAAACCGTTGCCCCGGTGGGGCCAACCTCTTTGTAATTACACCCATGGAATTCAGGCATGTAATTACACGGCTGTAATTACACATTCGGAATTACAAATCCCGAAACCATGCGCATACGAGCATGGATCCGAAACGTGAAACCGTCTCACGTTCAGCGTATGATCACGCCATGAGTCAGCAGGACGAGCAGGTCAACTTCAACAAGCCCACCCTGTGGGCAACCGTTGTGCTGATCTCATGCCTGCTCGCCGCGGCGCTCACCCTGGCCCTGTGGGCTAGGTGGGAAGCCGGCGCGATCCTCGGATTCCTCGCCGGCCTCGCCGGCGTCGCCGCGCCGCTCGTGCTGCTCCTGGATCGCTCCGTGAATATCCACCGGATCAACACGGATCAAACGACACGGATTCAGCGCATCGAGCACCAGACCAACGGCGAGCTTCAGACCCGCGTAGAAACGGCCGTTACGCGGGCCCTAGAGCGCGCTACGGGCACGGCAGGGCCGGCGGCTCCCATCCCGAATGACGAACCCCCGGAGGCTCCCAGTGGCTTACAGGGCAGTTAAACAACGGCACGCGAGCGGAAGCCGGCGACGCTTTTTCAGCTCGCGTTGGTCACTGAAAAAGATCACACCGATCGCGCCTAAGCGCCGGCATCCACCGGTGCGCTTCGTGCAGTTCATGCGAACCCCCGAACAGAACCGCGCACAGCAACAGGTAGCAGAGTCATACGCGGCCTACTACCTGGCCGCCGAGAATGACCCGAAAGCGCGGCGCCGGTTCAAGCGGGCCGTGCTGGGTCACACCCCGCGAGGCACCACGAAAAAGGGATCGACGGTCTACCGGGAAAAGTTTCCGTCGCGCGGCGGGGTCCGCCGCACCGACACGTATGAGATCTTCGGCGCTAAATGGTTGTGGCCGCACAAGCGCGCCGCCAACCGCAAGCGCGCCGGCGGCAAGTTCAAGCTGCGGTGGTTCTGATGGTCCCGCTCACCGGCGCCGCCGGCGCCGTAGGCCTCGGGATCGTGATTGTTGGCGTGGTCTTACACGGACTTCAGGGGTGGTTCGCCCCGACTAAGAAGCGCCGGCGGTAGACCATGGTCAAGAAAACGTTGGTGATCAAAACCCCGCGGGCTAAGAAGACCGCTAAGCCCAAACCCCCGCCGCGCACGCGCATGACGTGGTGGGAGGAAATGTTCTTTTTCAAGCCAGGCGACGCCGCGAGCCCCGAAGGCTATGTGCAACTGCGCAACGTCAAGCGCAGCAAGACATTCTCGCCGCGGCGCGGGCAGGGACCACGCACGCTGTCAAACAGCGAAGACATGCTCAACGGGATGTTCAAGCACCTGCTCCCCCGTCAGCGCCTAGATGATCGGCTCTACACGTGGAAGGAAGGCAAGCGCTACGCGCGCACGAGCACCAAGGTTGTCAAACGACGGACGAGGATCAGCCGCGGTGGCCTGTTCGCCATGCCTGTCACTCTCGCCCTAGGCGCCAAACACAAACGGTAGGTGATCATGAGACTGTGGCGTAAGCTGACCGGCCGGCGCGTGACCGGCCGCGCGCACCACAAGAACGCGGCATTTAAACGCTCCTTCCTGCTCCAAAAAGGATGGTTCGGCGGGAGCTGGTCACGCCGGCGCGTCAAGCGCAGCCGCAGCCGATAAACCCGCTCGCGCCGGCGCCGGCGCCGGCGTAACGTCATCGCCGGCCCGCCTGGTGCGTTGCCGGCGGATACTTCATTCGGTATGCAGACACCGCCGGCGCTTGGTTCTCAGGCGGGCCATAAGGCAACCCTAAGCTGATCTTTTTCACGGCATTTTGCCAGCTCACACATTGTGGGCATGGTTTCACGAGAAATAGACGGAAGGGACAAAGTATGACGGTATAACCCGACCCCGTGAAACGTCCCTCGCTAACCGCGCCCGGCCACAATGCCGGGCGCGGTTCGCCGTGAAACCGCGTAAGCTACCCTCTGCCCGCCGGCGCGCGTCGCCCCCCCGATCATGCCTGGATCATCGGCCCGCGCCGGCGAGCGCCGTGAAACACTGCCGGCATGCTCGAACCTCCCTTTAAGGGGCCAATGGACCCCGTGTATCCGTGCCGTGAGATGCCTACCCGGGCCGTGGCTTCCGGAGATGATCAAAGGCGGAGCCGGCTACGTCGCGC
>Ga0207684_10002630_pt1 | contig 17962 bp, 20 predicted proteins | sample KBSK5501metaG_FD_184342 | JGI IMG/M metagenome (GOLD analysis project Ga0207684, IMG submission 184342) | Corn, switchgrass and miscanthus rhizosphere microbial communities from Kellogg Biological Station, Michigan, USA - KBS K5-50-1 metaG... | ecosystem: Host-associated > Plants > Roots >...
ATTGCGACAGATCAATGTGCTAATTGCCGAGGTGCCGGTGAGAGAGATGTGGTTCAAGAACCATGAGTCTCTTTTCTTCAATCATGCTAACTAATAGCAAACGGGGCCGCATCTGCCTTCGGCGCTGTTGAACCGCTCCGCCTTCGTCCCGCAGTCGCGGGACTACGGCGCGACAAGTGGATCATTACAAGGTTACATCGTTACATCGGAAAGAGCACAGACGACGCTTCTGAGGTTGGCGGAGCTCATGACGGCTTGAATCGACATGACCGCTGGGCAAGGAAAGTTAAGGATGGGATGTCGACTGACAGGCTGCGTGCTAGGATAATCAGTTGGCTCTTGACCCTCTCAGTTCGCTGCAACGGTCCGTTTTCATGAGCGGGCGCGGCTTTTCGTATTTTGCGGAGACGCCGGGTTTGCCGCTTTCGCTCAAATGCATGTTCAACGGGCGCGCCCTTTACAAAATTCCCCGCGCAGAAATTTTGGTCGATGACGGCGGCTACTTGATATTGAACGATCGGCAACCGTACTCGATCGAAATTGCTTCCCCTACGCGAGTGGAGACTTTCGTGCTGTGGTTCCCGCGCGGCTGGGCCGAGGAAGTTTTGCGCGGTTCTACGAGACGTGCGGAGACCATGCTTTCGGACCCGCTTCACAAGGGCGAGATGAAAGCGCCGTTCTTCGAGCGTTACACCCCGCACGACGGCATGGTTTCCCCCAAGGTGCGTGCGTTGCGCGCGGCGTTTAAATCGAAAGACGTGATCGATGATGGCTGGCTGGAGGAGAAGCTGCGGGAGTTGCTCGCGGCGATGCTGCAAACGCAATACGTGCTTCGGCGTGACATTGGCAATCTACCGGCGATGCGCGCGTCGACGCGGGAAGAACTTTGGCGCCGGGTAAATCGCGCGCGAGATTTTCTGCACGCGCATTTGAGTTCTCCGATCGGCTTGTCGGACGTGGCAAAGGCGGCATGCCTTTCGCCGTTTCATTTACTTAGAATTTTTCAGGCGGCGTTTGGCCAGACGCCGCATCAATACCTCAGTCAGTGCCGATTGGGTCGGGCAAAGTTTCTTCTCGAGAAAACGTGGATCCCAGTCACGGATATTTGTTTGGAATGCGGATTCACCAGCCTCGGCTCATTCAGCGCGTTTTTTCACAAGAGTTGCGGAATGTCACCGCGCCAGTGGCGGGCGAGCCGTGGCGTGGCGGTGGAGGAAAATAGCAATATTCGAGAAGTATATTTGATGGGCGCGAGATAAACTCGCGCGCATGAATACATCTCTCACACGCAAACGATTTTTGATCAGTGGCGGAATTGCGGTGGTGGGCGCCTTTCTGGGGGGCGCTAAGCTGCGAGGACAACCAGGAACAGCCGCATCGGTTCCGCCAACGTCGCCTGACGATGTGCCGGATTTTCCCGAGCATGATCCGCAAATCGACCGGGCACGCGTGAAGCGATTTGTCATCGCCGGCCATGGCAATCTGGCGGCGGTGAAAAAGATGCTGGCGGAAGACCCCACTTTAATTAACGGAGCGATCGACTGGGGACACGGCGATTTCGAAACGGCGCTGGGCGGTGCCTCGCACATGGGCCGCCGCGACATCGCGGAGTTCTTGCTGGAGCACAATGCCCGAATGGATATTTTCGCGGCCACGATGCTTGGCAAGATCGACATCGTGAAAGCCGCAGTCGCCGCGTTTCCAAATATCGTGCACGTGCCCGGGCCGCACAAAATTCCCCTGATTGCGCACGCCGAAAAAGGAGGCGCGATTGCCGCGACGGTGCTGGAGTTTTTGCGTCCGCTCGTCAGTTAACGCCCGCCGGAAGGAAGATCATGAACGGACAAAAAACTGTTTCATTATCACAGATCGGCCAGATTTCGGTGAACACGCACGATTTGGATCGGGCTGTCGCCTTTTATAAAGACACGCTCGGGATGAAGCATCTCTTTACTCTGCCTCAAAAAATGGCCTTTTTCGATTGCGACGGCATTCGCCTGATGCTGGCCATTGCCGAGCGAGCGGACCTCGATCATCCGAGCTCGATTTTGTATTTCAAAGTTCCGGACATCGAGGAGGCGCACGAGAGTCTCGAATCGCGCGGAGTGTTCTTTGAGAGCAAACCGCTGTTGGTTGCGCCCATGGCAATGTACGACCTTTGGCTGGCGGAATTTCGCGACTCGGAAAATAATATGCTCGCATTAATGTGCGAAAAACCGAAGGCAGCTTAGACATAAATGGTTCGCGATCGAGGCCAGCCTGCCGCGTTAAGCGGCAGTCAGAAGTCAAAGGTCGGAGATCAGGCGGTGCTTAGGCGTTGGACCTGCCGTATCGCTGGCTTTGCATTCGACCGAAGCGACGGTCACCCTGCAATTCAACAATAATCCGAATGACAAGGTTGGTGGCACTTGCGCCGACGTCAGTGAATAGACTACGACCAATGGGAAAAGGGGTCGCGTCTATATTTTGACATTTGATTCTCACAGGCTGAAAGCGGAAATCTGAGACGATTCTCTTTCGTGTGGCTTTTCCGGCTGTAGTAGTCACGGTGCGCGAATCCCTTCAGTGGGCATTGCGACTAACGTCTCGCTCAGAGCTGGATGAAAACATTTCGCTTTGGAACGATTTGCATTTTAGCGGCCGCCAGCCGGATTCTCGCACAGGACGCGCCGAATCTTTCGCGCTCGGAGCGGTCGCTGTTGCAGCCGGAGATGCAAATCGAGGTGGCGGCGGGAGGGTTTAACAAAGCGGATCACCTGACTGGCGATTGGGAAGGGTATCGCCAGCACTTGTTCGACGCGGGCGTGGAACTGTTCACCTTCTATAACAGCATTTTCTCCGGCAACGTCAGCGGTGGCTTCGATCCGGGGCACGCGACCTACGTCGATGACGCCTATTTCGGAGTAAAATTCGATCTGCAAAAATTGATCGGCTGGCAAGGGGGCCAGTTCGCCATCAGCGGGGTCAACCGCGACGGGAACGATCTCACTCATAAATATATCGGCAGCATTTTTTCCACGCAACAGATGGTCGGCGGCCAGCGCTTGTTCCTTTACCAGTTTTATCTGCAACAGAAGTTCTTCGCCAAGCAGCTCACGCTCAAGGCTGGCCGGTTCGGCGCGTCCGACGATTTCAATGCGTCGCCGCTTTACGGTTATTCGCTGAACAACGGTATCGACGGCGACATCCGCAACGTTCTATTTGATACGCGCTTCTCAGCTTATCCCTTCGCCACGTGGGCGGCGGCCCTATTCTACGACCCAACGCCGGAATGGAACATCAAGCTAGGCCTCTTTCAGGTCACGCCGCGGATGTTCGAGAATGACGATCACGGCGTGAATTGGAGCATCGGCAACCGGGATGGTTTTACATTGATCGGGCAATTCGGTTGGGCACTGGAATTTTTCAAGACGCAGGTGACAGCGATGTCTGACGGCAAAAATAGCGTAACGCAGGTGACAAAAGGATTGCCGGGACACTATTGGTTTGGATTCACCTACTCGAGCTGGGATTTTTATCCGCGGTTTAACGGTGGGTTCGAGGATCATTCCTACGGAATCTACGCGCATGCCGACCAGATGATTTATCAAGAGAGGCCCGGCAGTGATCAGGGGCTGGTTGTGTTCGTCGCGTCCGGCTATTATCCACAAAAGGAGATTTCGATCGTGCCCTTTCAGGTGAACCTCGGGCTAAATTACAAAGGCCTATTTCCAACTCGCGATGCCGATCACACCGTGCTCCACTTTATTTATGGCGACATCAGCAGCGATTTCGCTCGCGCTACTCGTCGTCGCCGCGGTGCGCTGGCCGATTCCGAGAAAGTGATCGAGTTCGGGCATCGTTTTCAGGTAACAAAGTGGAGTTACATCCAGCCAGACTTGCAATGGGTTATTGATCCAGGCGGTACTGGGGACATTCCCAATGCAGTAGTGATTGGTGCAGAGATGGGCGTCACGTTCTAAGGAGCAATTAACATGGCTACAGCAACGATGAAACCGCGCGCGACAGGAGCCGCGCGGATGGATCCGCATACCGCGCGCCGCGGCATGTTCGTCATCGAAGACGGACGCAACGTCGCGTTCACGTTTTTCCTGCTCGTGTTCCTGTTCGCGCTCTGGGGATTTTGCAACGGGATGATCGATGTCATGGACAAGCACTTTCAAGAGGAGTTGCATCTGAACCTGGCGCAATCGGCGTGGGTGCAATTCGCGCATTACCTTGGGTACTTCCTCATGGCGATTCCGGCGGGCTGGCTCGCGATCAAGCTCGGGTACAAAGGTGGCATCATCGCCGGTTTGCTCATGGTGGCGGCGGGCGGGTTCTGGTTTATCCCCGCATCGCACATCGCGCAGTTCTGGGCCTTCTTGTTAGGCGTTTGTGTGATCGCCGCCGGCCTCACCTTTCTCGAAACGATCGCAAATCCCTACACGACTGTGCTCGGCCCGCCGCAGTACGCCGCAACCCGCATCAACCTCGCGCAATCCATTAATGGCATCGGTCTCCTCCTCGGCCCAATCGCCGGTGGCGCGTTCTTCTATTCTAAGAATGCGGCGGGCATAAGTACCGGCAGTGAACAGCTCTGGATTCCGTACGCGTTCATCGGCGTCGTCGTGATAATTCTTACGATTGTCTTCTTCTTCGCGCCGATGCCAGACATTGAGATGGAAGATGATTACCACATTGACGACGCAACGCCTGATGCGCGGCAATCGATCTGGTCGCATCCGCATTTCTGGATGGCGGTGCTCGCGCAGTTCCTGTACGTCGCCGCCCAGGCCGGCATCTTCAGCTTCTTTATCAACTACATGACTTCACAGGTGCCGCCCGTCCCAGCATCGTGGGCAAGCGGCCGGCCTGATTGGTTCGAGATCCACTCGAACGGCGTGCTCGGCTTCAGCAACAAAGCGGCATCGAATCTTGCTTCGGTAGGCTTTCTCTGCTTTCTGATTGGGCGTTTTACGGGCAGCGCCATTCTGAAGAAATTCACTCCATATAAGGTCCTGGGGTGGTACTGCGTGGCAGCGACTGCACTTTGCTTGTTGATCTTCGCGAAGCTCGGCTGGGTGTCGGTAGCGTGCGTATTCCTGACCTATTTCTTCATGTCGATCATGTTCCCGACGATCTTCGCGCTTGGCATCTTCGGCCTTGGCCAATGCGCAAAGAAAGCGTCGTCGTTCATTGTGATGGCGATCATGGGCGGCGCGGTTTTGCCGAAGGTAATGGGCGCGGTTGCGGATCGGTCTGATCTTTCGCGGGGCTTCATCGTGCCGATGCTCTGCTTCGCCTTCGTCGCGTTTTACGGGTTCATGTGGCCGCGACTGAGTAATGCTACAGGGGCTGTGACGGTCTCAACATCGGGCGGGCACTGACGCGATGCAAACGGTGAGAAGTGACAAGTGAGAAGTGATTAGTGATCGGTGTCTTGTTGATAGTTGATGGTTGATAGCGCGAAAACTGAAAGCGGAAAAAGAAAACGTCCAACGCTGAACGCCGAACATCGAACACCGAACGCAGAACAGAAAAGCCCAACGCTCAACAAACGCCAGTCCGGCTCGGACCAACGCCCAACATCGAATGCAGAAGACGAAGACTTCATTTGAACTCAATCACGAGGCACTCACGGCCGATAACCGGTTTGCGCCGATAGCCGAGCGACTCAGCGCTTTGTCGCCGATCGATTCGTCGGAAGCATTCAACCGTTATTGCCGGACGGCCTGTCGGGTCTGGAGCGAGCAATTCGCCGACGGTATTGGGCGAACTTCGCAAAGATTCGACGAGCTACTTGCGCGCGTCGAGCAGGGCGGCCACAACGTGATCTCGACGGTATGGGGCGGGGTGGTCATCACATTGCGCGACGATCCACGCGTTGAAAAATTTCTCGTCGTCCGCCGGGAAAAATATCTCGCGCTCGAGAAGCACGAACAAAAAGATGAGCGCATCGAGGTGAAGGAAGGCGCTGGTCTCATCTTGGTGAGAAGCACAGCGAACGAACCACTCGGGATCGACATCTTGTCACCGGGCGATCAATTTCATTTTGAGCCAGGCATGGAGCATTGCATCATCGGAACGGAAGACCTGCTCGTGTTCGAGCGCTCGATCGATCCCAAGGGGATGGATAAGGACCTCGTGTTTCTCTACGAACCGGACGTTGCCTGATGGACACCGATTTCTTCGCCTTTGGCGAAATACTCTGGGACTGTCTGCCCTCGGGCAGGCATGCCGGCGGCGCGCCGTTCAATGTCGCCGCGCATCTCGCGCAACTCCGCGTCTCCGTCTCGCTCATATCCGCGATCGGTCGCGACCCTCTAGGCGACGAAATCTTACAAGTTGCGCGCGACAAGAACGTGAACGTCGACTTTGTCAGTCGCGTGCGGATCGGCCTTCCCACCGGAACTGTCGTGGCAACGTTAGATGAAAAAGGCAATGCGACCTATGAACTTGTTCAGCCGGCGGCCTGGGACGAAATCAAAGTTTCGGCAAAAGCGCTCACGGCTGTTTCGAAGGCTCGGGCGCTTACCTTTGGTTCGCTCACCGGCCGATCGCCTTACAACCTTGAACAATTGGATCGGCTTCTTGGAGTCAGGGGGCCTTTGAAATTCTTCGACGTCAATTTGCGTCCGCCATTTGTCGATCCAACCCTGGTGATCGATCTGGCCAAACGCGCGGACGTGATCAAGCTCAACGATGGCGAAGTGGGTAAGCTTGCCGCCTGGTTGCAAGCCGGCGAAGCCAGCCCCCACACGCCGCGCACTCCGGATGAGATAGCCCAAGCGTGCGCGACCATTGCCGACGCCACGAATGTTTCGCGCATTTGCGTGACGCTCGCCGAGGAGGGCGCGGCACTATGGGATCACGGCAATCTTGTGACCGCGCCGGCACCCAAGGTGACCGTGAAAGACACGGTCGGCGCCGGCGACGCGTTCATGGCCGGTTTAATGGTCGGTCTAACGAGCGAAATGGATGTGCGAAAGGTCCTGGAAAACGCATGTCGTTTGGGCGCGTTCGTAGCGTCGCACTACGGTGCGACCCCATTGTTGCCAGACGAAGTCAGGAACCTCTTTTTCCAAGGGCAGAATTAACAACCGCGCTACCATCATATCGTCACGAAAGATCGATTCGTAAGGGGCACGGCAGGCGCGGATTTATCAGATAGGGGAGCACGCCCGTCTCGGGTGCTGGTGAAATGCCTGCCCTGAGCGAAGTCGAACGGGCGTCCCCGCTTTCACGAACTTCGGTTTGCGCGGGCTAACCCGGCGATATTTGCCTGCGGCGGTGACGTTGTTGCCGAACCCGCAGATTCCTTCCTATTTCACCTTAATCCGCCACCGCGACCAGCGCGCATGCGTGGACTTGACTGCTTAAAGCAGTCAAGTTTCCAGCCTCATCGTTAGATTTCATGGGAATTTCTTCCGGCCGGTCGCATTCAGTCGAACCGCCAGTCCGGCTCGCACCTAACATGCACATGTGCGAGCTGGGATGGCTCCAATCGTTTTGACGAATCGACCCTCCGAGTGCCCGCATTTGCGCCGGAGTTATTTTACCAAAGTGGAGACTTTGGCCAACGCTTCGCGAGATAGCGGTCGACGCCCCACACTCGACCGGCGCGGCCGAGGAAAACTACCAGCCCGATGAAGAAGACCGCCGCATCCTCACTGTCCGGCGACCAGAACATCCGGCCCTTAGCCAACATGTAATTCAGGAAGAGAAACATGGCGACGGCGGCGCCAACGCGCGTCATCGTTCCAGTGAGAAGCAAAAGCGCGGCTACCGCTTCGCCGGTCATCACCAGGTAACTGAATAAAGTGGCGTGTGTTGCAGAAAGTGGAGGTAAGGCGCGGACGCGCGGCGCATTGCAACACCCCGAAGAAACCCGAGCATTTCCACCGAGAATGGGCTGTCGCGTGTGAGCTTGCCGAGATTGGTGATGAACAAGATCACGCCGGATAGATGCGCAAAAAGGCGAGCAGCGCCCGCGGGACGTAACGAAGCAACGTGGTCCGAGCCGGACTGGCATTGTTGCATTCATTTTCTTTAGCCGGTGCCAGCGTTGATTTCGATTCGAACGCGACGTTCATAGTTACTGCGTCGCAGGCTTGGGCTTCAACTCCCACAGCACGTTGATGATTTTCCATTCGCCGTTGAACTTCGCGACTTCGAGATAATCGATCCAATCGGACGCGACGATTTTAACGACGGCGGCATTATTGTAGCGATCGAGAATCGTGATCTCTTTCAATTGTCGATCTGGCGGCGTCTTTTTTCCGCCGCCGTCACGGGTGTGCTGGACGAGCGCCATCGCGCCCATGTGATTGAATTGGCTGCGCCCTGTTTTCGGATCGGTCGAGATCATTCGCTTGGCCAATTCGGGATGAAGCGCGCGTTCCATGCGTGGGCGTCGCCTGCGTACCAACCCTCGATGTAATCGAGCGCCGTTTTCGTTATCGCTGCGCTCTGATCGAGTGAAGCGATCTGCGCGGTGGCGACGCCGTTTAACAGAAGCACCGAAGTAACTAACCAAATTATTTTCGTCATGGGGTTTGTTATCTTTGTCACGCGCGGCGTTTCACGCGTCGCAGACTCTTAGCGTGATCTTGCCGCAGAAATAATGAATTGCGGCACGAGTTCCGTTTGCCACTTGTACCATTTTGGAAATTCGCCGTAGGCCGCGCCGTTGAACCCGACGACCATATCCAAATCGGGAATGACCATTACGATTTGTCCGCCGTTTCCGCCGGCGGCGTATACGCGAAATGTGCGGTCGCCGCTCTTGAGATGATAAATGTGCCAGCCATATCCGTATTCATGATCGACTCCAAACACTGGCTCAAAGCGCGACTGCGTAGATGTCGATCTTGTTACCCAATCGTTGCTAACCACGCGCCGCCCGTTCCATTCTCCGCCGTTCAAATAAAGTTGCCCGAGCTTTAACTCGTCGCGCGGTCGTAATTGCAATCCGCCGCCGGCATAGCCTTCGCCAGTCGGCATCAAATTCCAGTGATACGTCGCGATCTGCAGCGGTTTCGCCACGTACTCATCGAAAAATTCGAGGATCCATCTGCCTGTCGCGTGCTCCACCATTCCCCCGAGTAAATTAATTCCGGCGCTGCAATACACCGCTTTCTCGCCTCCGGGATCGCGTTCCATTGGAAGATCGAGCGTGTACTTATACCAATCCGATTGCATGGTTTGTTGCTGCATCACGTCCTCATTCCCAGGCGAATCGTCATTGTTGTCATCACAAGCGAGCCCGGAAGTCATCGTCATTAAGTCGCGCGCCGTCATCTTCGTTTTCCGCGGGTCCGGATTCGCAAACTCCTTGTATTTTGGAAACTGCGGATACACCGGCGTGTCGATGTCGATCTTAGCGCCATGCTCGCGCGCAATTCCAAACAGCATCGGTGCAAACGTCTTGCTAGCTGAGCGCATGTCGTGGGTCTGCTCCTTGCCGAATCCATAGAAATATTCCTCCAGCACGAGCTTTCCATGACGCGCGATCAACAGGCTTTGAATATTCAGCGCGTTGTTCGCTGGATCGACATGCAGAATTTTCTCGATCAACTCCGTCAGCGGCTTTGGATCTAATGCCGCGTCGGATAAAGAAGCGGTAGACCATCCGTCATCTTCCGCCACAGGTTTGAGATAATGATAGGTCTCATCTTGCACAAAGCGCGGGAAGAATCCGCGCGCGTGCTCGTTCTTCATCCTGCCAAATGACCGCGCCTGGGAGTCAGGCAAAGAAACCGAAAGCCGGCCGGTTATACGATCGAAATTTCCGGTGAACCCCTGACTGGGATTTTTCACGTCTGAAAAGCTCAGCGCATCTCGGTGGACATCGATTCGATAAACGTTGCGCCCAAAACGATTGCGTTCCGGATTGCGAATTACCGCCGTGAGTGAACCTTCTGCGCCTTGCTGGATCGACATGTAATAAGAAAGGCTCGACACCAGCGGCGCGATTTCTCCGCGCCAGGTCTTGTCGCCGATTTGCCTCAGTTCCAACGGCGTCGCGTAGCGATTGTTATTAATGTCATCAGGTGACTGAATCCATTGACCGCGAATTGTATTTGAATTGATAACGCGGCCGCGAAATTCACCGGCGCCGTTCGGCAAAACGAATGTCACGGTATCTTTGCTTCGTTGAACCGGCGTGCTCATTTTCGAAATCGTCGCACTCCATTCCGATTTTTGTCCGTCGATGATCAGCGCACCGTGGACCAAGGGCGGAATAACTTGCTCGCTTGCCCATATCCCGGCGATGTCTGCACCGGCTTCCGCATAGCACGCAGAAGCGATGAGCAACAAGACCGCCGCTCGTAAAGTAATCTTCCAATACGGCGAATGATTCATAATGCCGTTCGGACCTGGCCTATCGTCGACGTTTCCCGCGTCGCATACTTCGAAAGTGGCGACGATACTGTCCCGGGGGAATTCTTAGTGCCCGCTGGAAAACATTGCGCATCGAATTGACATTCCCAAAGCCGCACTCTCCAGCGATCGTTTCCATGCTGTTCTGACTTTCTTCCAGTCGCCGGCGAGCTGCTTCGACGCGGAGACGTTCGACAAACTTCGCTGGCGTGGTTTTCATCTCTTTAGTGAAGACTCGGGCGAAATTACGAGGACTCATCGCTACCCGTTCCGCCAGCATCGGCACGGTTAGGGGTTTGTCTAAGTGGTCGAGCACCCATGACTCTAGTTCGCGCAACGGTTTTCGGTCGGTCAGTTGCATAGATAGAGCAGCGCTAAATTGCGACTGCCCTCCTGGCCGGCGCAAGTAGAGCACAAGGTTGCGAGCTACCTGCAGCGCCAGCCGCGAACCATGGTCTTCTTCCACGAGAGCCAATGCCAGGTCCATTCCCGCTGTGACTCCGGCGGACGTGTAGACATTGCCGTCACGGATAAATATTGGGTCGGGGTCAACATCGGCGCGCGGGCACCGCTTGGTGAGAAGCTCACACCAGTTCCAATGAGTTGTCGCGTGGCGGCCGTCTAATAAGCCGGCTCGAGCCAGAAGCATTGCGCCGGTGCAGACCGAGCCGATTCGCCGAATTCGTCCAGCGATTTTTCTCAGCCATCGCACTACTTCAATTTCTATTTCGTCGTGCTCAATTGCGGTTCCACCGGCTATGAGCAGGGTGTCGATCTTCCCGTGCACCTCCCTAAACGTCTTATGCGCCGTGATTCGCAGGCCACAGTTCGTAACAAATGACCTCCGCGGAGATGTGGTTACGACTTCGACGGAATAGATTGGACTGCACCCGGGATTTTGCCCGCCGAACATTTCTGCGGCGCGGGCAAAGACTTGGAGTGGCCCAACCAGATCCAGGATCTCGGTCCCCGGCCCCGCAATGAACACCACTCGCCGCGTTCGCGGTTGAACCTGCTCCTTATTATATAAGAGGTTCGCTTTTCTCGATTTCACGAAACTTGAGATGAGAAGTGTTCGCGCGTCGCTTCACAGCTTCTTACCTGCGTCTACGAACTTATCGGGAGTTGTGTCGAATGTTTCCTTGTCGTCCTGGGAACAGAAGTAATAAGTCTTGCCTTTAAAGACAGACTTCGGAGCGGTCGCCGGGTCAACATCCATTCCGCACACTGGGCAGAGTGGATGTTCAGCCGTTGACACGGGTGCGCTGGCGTAAATCTGATTTGAATCTGGGTTCATCCAGCCTTGCCCCTGGTATTCCATGTTGTAGGCGGTCTTCTGCGCAATCTCGCGGCCGTAGTAGCGCTCGACCACGCGAAGCGCGAGATCAATGCCGGAGGAAAGTCCGCCAGCCGTAGCGAGATTGCCATCCTCGACGAACCGTGCTCCACGCTTGAGGTGGATATCTGGAAACTGCATGGCAAAAAGCCCAAAGGCTGCGTGAAATGTAGTCGCCGCTTTGCCTGACAGGAGGCCGGTTTTCGCCAGAACAAATGCGCCGGTGCAAACCGACATGGTCACGTCGGTGTTTTTTGTCGACTTGCGAATCCATTCCAGCACCGCGGCGCTTGGTTCACTTTGAGCCGGGATGACGATGACTTTCGGCGCAGGAGCGTTGGCAAGGGTGTAATCGGGGATGATCTGCATTCCGCCGCCTGCACGAATAGGAGCCGTCGTCTCGGCCACGGTGTAAAGACGGAATGGAGCGTCCTGGCGGGTGGGAATGTTGACGTCACGGAAAACTTCCCATGGCCCGCAAAAGTCGATAATCACTGCCCTTTCCGAAATAAGAAAGGCAACCGGGATGCTGCCCTGAGCGGGCGGCTTGAGCGGGTTTGCTTTGGCCGCTGATTTGTCAGCGTTGGAAGGGCTGGTTGCTTCGGCTGGGGCTGCGCTGGCGGAAAGTTCGCCGAGAAGGAAAAGGGCAATGGCGGCGAGGAAACCGACATCTACTGCTTTTTTGAATAATTCACTTCCACTTATGGTGATTGTTCGTGCATTCATAACCTCTAGTCTCCCGGGCTGGCTGTTTGGCAGCAATGACAAGTATCATCATATTTCTGCCAACTGCATCTCATACTTTGATTTTGCGGGGCCGATTTCGGAGCAGCGTGTGAGATTCGTCACGGCAGACGCTGTTCTGGGCCGAAGCCTCAACAAGAGCGCAGGGCGCTCCTTTCAATCCAGCTGCCGGAATGTTGACCGGTTGCTGCGCGAACTGCCAGATGGCGATAAGCGGGCCCAGAATCAAGAGTGGATAGATTAGCGCCTCGAACGCATTGCGGCTCTTTTCTCCGAGCGAATCAGAAGCGCGTAAGTAGACTGGTGTTGGTTCTCTGGTTGACCTGTCGTGTTTGTTTGTTCATTCATGCAGGAAGGTTCACGAAGCGGCGGATTGGCCGCGATGACAATGATCATCAAATTTCTGCCACACTCGCCGGCGTTCAGGCCGCCGGAGTTATCTGTTATCGGTTATTGGGCGCGAGTGAAGCCCCAGAAGGGAGAAGTGGGGTCGTATCTATGTTTTTTGACATTAGCCTGTCGGCGCGGTGATGCGTTGAAACGTTAAAGCATTACATCGGAAGAGTAGCCTCCGCCGACCGCTGCGGCGCGACCCGGCTTCGCTCTCTTGCTCCGGCACAGCAAGCAAGTTGCAAGCGTTACATTGTTATATCGTTAGGCGCCTCACTGCTTCGAAATTGCCGGCTTTTCCCCGCGAAGGACATACTTCTGGACTTTGCTGGTTGCTGTTTTCGGCAGCTGGGACACAAATCGGATTCGTTGCGGGGCCTTGAAGTGCGCCAGATGATCACGAGCGTAATTGCGTAGCTCGGTTACGGTCGCGGTGGCGCCTCATAAGACAACAAACGCGTGCGGCGCCTCGCCCCAGCGCTGGTCCGGCATTCCTACGATCGCGACCTCTTGAACGGCCGGTGTCGCAGCAATACGCCTTCGACTTCCACGGAAGAAATATTTTCGCCGCCGCTGATGTGGAAACCAAATAGCGGAGACGCTGTTAACTCGGCGGCCCGAAATCGATACAGCCATTGGGCGAAAAGAGGCACCACCAGCAAAGCTTGTTACCGATCCAGATCTCGATACACAGATCAAAACCGTCGCCGGGATCACCAATCACGATAATGATTGGACCGATTGGAATCTCAAACCCCAACCGGGATGAGATTTTGATCGGCATAGGTGTCGGAGTCGTAGTGATGCCACGGTCCTTAATCGCTGCACTGACGAGTCGGATCGTTTTCTTGAACGCCGCGTGGCCGATCTTACCCGATCGGCTTGAATCACACCCTGGGCATCCGACGGGTTTCAACGCGACAACCATGCCATTGTGAACCTCAGCGCAGATCGTCTGAGTCATTCCCGCAGCATCGAGACGGCCGACCTCGATGGTGACTCTCTTTGCACGCCTGAGTGCTTTCGCGTCGAGGAACTTGGTTGCCTCGAAGGGTCGGAACTTGGCGCGATAGACACGTGCACGGAGCGGACTTTTGATCTCAAATATCGGTTTTTGCTTTAGTCGGTTGGAGCTTTTCATGACTGCACTTAGTTGATAGCGTAATTTTGACTCAAAGAAAGTGGCAAGTAAGCCCTCTCGCACAAGGCTTCCAATCTTTGCTGCCTCCTTCGCTGAAGCACAGCTACAGCACGAAAGTCGCCGGAGTACGTGCTACTTACAGTTCCGCCAGTGATCAGTGTTTGCTGCACTTGAAAGGGGGTGCCGGTCACTTGCGTCGTAAAGGAGAAAAGCGACAGTCAGCGCAATCGGTGTTTATAAACGGGTCATTGAATTAAGTTTGTCTTTTATTGTAAGATGCGAGGGACAGAGAAGGCCGGCTGAAAGGAGAAAATATGTTCAGGCTAAAACGCCCCATTACCTGCATCATCGGCTCCTTAGTGCTGCTGGGCACGATCCCGTTTGCGGCCAGGGCGGTGCGAACCGATGTCTCCCGCGATTTTCCTGTTTATAACAATCGGGGCCGACCGGATTTAACCATTGATCCGAAACGGCTCATCTCGCAGATGGAAATCGTTGATCGTTTGTTTGACGCGACGAGCTGCGAACTGGTGGAGGGTTCGGTCGGAGGGGCTGGTTATCGTCGGTTGCTGCGTTTCGACACGGTAATCATCAACGCCGGCGATGGCGACTTGGTAGTCGGGAGTCCGACGGATCCGAACAATCCCTATCACTCGGTGTTCGTCTATTCGCCGTGCCACAATCATTATCACATCAGGGATTTTTCCAATTATCAATTGCTCAACATGGATCGCACGGTCGCGGCGCAAGGACATAAACAGGCATTCTGTCTCGAGGACTCGTTCAAGTACGCGAATGACAACAGGAGCAACGGTTACACCTGTGCGTCCCAGGGCATTACGAGTGGGTGGGGGGATTGGTATTTCAAGCAACTGAGCGGCCAATGGATCGACATCACTGGAGTGCCGGAAGGGGATTACATTGTGCACGTCGAGATTAATGCGGCGCGGACTTTCCCCGAAGGCGCAAACCGCTACTCGAACGTGATCGAAACCACGATTCATGTGCCCGACCCGCGCAACAAGGTGACGATCGATAACTCTCCCGCGGCAGCAGAATAGGACGCGCGGAAGCGGTCAGCGCTCGCAGAGGGAATGGGTGGGAAAAAGGGGTCAGCTCGCTGTTGACACGAAAAGGAAAAGGGTCACCGCCGACAAACGACAATCAGGAAGGAAACCCGCAGCACGGCACCACTGCTGTGAAGAAAGCGCCGTGGAGAGGGCGTTTCGCTCATCACTTACTCTCCTTTTCCCTTCATTCTCAGTCATTTCGCGACGGCGAATTGGTTTTTCGGCTACGCCAAGGGTCTGGTCTAATAACTCCGTAAAGGGTGTGAAATCTGCTTGAATATCAACGATTCCCGTATTAGCCATATTTTATCGAATCATTAAGAAACGAACATATGAAAACTCCAAGAACTCATCGCGCCCCTTTAATCGATCTCGCTGCCAGTCTGGCTTTCAGTTTAAGCTTAACTGCGCTATTGGCACTCGCCCCTCCGGCGTCGGCGGGCACGTTTTCATTCTCGACGGGCGATCCTGATGGATTGATCGGAACCTTGTCACGCGTTCCGACCGCAGGGCAGATCCAGACCGAGACGGCAGATGACTTTGTTCTGACCGAGCAAATCCTGATCAGTCAGGCAACTTTCACTGGGCTGCTGCCCTCGGGTGCGTCGCCGTCGAGCATCACCAACGTGCAAATTGAGATATATCGCGTTTTTCCAAATGATTCGACAAATCCGCCTTCGGGCAATGTGCCGACGCGAGACAATTCGCCGGCAGACAACGAATTCGCTTCTGCGACGCGGGATAGCAGCGACGGCAGCCTGAGCTTTGACGTGGTGTTGGTGAATCCCAGTTTTGCCGTAGCCAATTCAGTCGTGAACGGTATTAACAAAAGTCCAAATCAATTGACCGGCGGCGAAGGCCCGGTGACCGGCGCCGAAGTCATGATTACCGTGACGTTCAATCCACCAATTTTGCTTCCGGCCGATCACTATTTCTTTCGACCGGCGGTGTTGTCTACCAGCGGTGATTTCCTTTGGCTCTCAGCGCCGGCACCTGTGGCGCCCGATCTCGAAACCTGGATCCGAAACGATAATATCGCACCCGACTGGCTGCGCGTTGGAACCGATATCACTGGTCAAGGGCCATTTAACGCAAGTTTCTCCCTCACTGGTGACACGGATGCAGATGGTGACGGCGTTCCAGACTCTCTGGATCAGTGCCCGGATACGCCCGCAGGCAGCATTGTGAATGCCAATGGATGCAGCATTGATCAACTTGTTCCGTGCGAAGGTCCCATCTCGGGTGGCACCTGGAAGAATCATGGCCAGTACGTTTCTGCTATCGCACACGTGTCAAAGACCTTCCGGCAGCAAGGTCTAATTAGCGGCCGGGAGAGAGGCCACATTGTATCAGCCGCAGCTCGATCAGATTGCGGTAAGAAAGCAAAAGGGCCGCACGGGCACGGGCATCACTAAGCCGGAAAGTTATTGGTTATTAGTTATTCGTTAATGGGTCAGAACTTCCGACTGATAATAGATAACAGATAACTAAGAACTGAAGCTGCGCTTCAGTTCTTCGGCGCGAGATCGGCGACGATTTTGTCGAAACGGGGATCGCCGCGGAGCGGGTCCCAAAAAGGGTGAAGGCGGAGATTGCCATAGCTCAAATCGCCCGGAAGCTGTGTCGTGATCGCCAGATGCTGGAAGGCAAGGTCCTTTTCGCCAGTCCACGCGCAAATCAAGGCGAAGAACTCAATCATATAAAATAACAGATAACAATTAACCGATAACGATTTCTGACGTCTGACCTCTGATGTCTGACCAATTTACGGCGCGGCAGCGGTTGGGGGAGGCGAAGCTGGTTTGCTCCGGAGAAGATCGAACACAAACAGACTAGCCGCGAGCAGCGCGATAGTGATAATGAGCGCGGCAAACTTCCGGGCGCTCCAAGAAGGAAGGACCTCGGTCGGCGAAACGTTCTCGGTGCGTTTCATCCCTTCCGGGGTCGCTTCAAAGGCCCAGGAAATATAGACCATCAAAGCGAAACCAAGGACGAGGAAGACAACTAACCCTGGGATCAGCCACGTCGGTGCTTCGACAGAGGGAAGTAAAGTCAGCGCCGTCTGAATCAGTAGCCACGCGGTTACCGCATAAACGGCAGCAACTTTGTAAACATTGCGGCGTCTGAGCTCACAGAAAAAGGTCTTCAGACTCATTGATTTTGTGTTGTGCCACACCGCAGTCCTGACAGCAAGATATCGATTTGTGCACTCGACCTCGCCGTTATCGGTTAATTGTTATCTGTTAATGGGTGGAGCGGAAGAGGGTCGCCACGGCGACTTCGTCCGTTGGCGAAGAGGACAGAAGACAGAGGACCCGCCCTCGTCTCGGAGCCGCGGGACTATGGCGAGCCAGGGATGTCAAATGGGCGGTGACGCCGGCATCGGTTCGCCGTTGAAGATTAAGCTTGAGCAGGTCACGCCTGCTTCAGCCTTTTGCAACTCAGACAGGTCGATTGTCCGTATGCGAAACCCGCGCTCTTCGAGCAGTGCGCAAGTTTTCGGAAAAGAAGCGGGAATGATCACGATATCGTTAACCAACAAGGCGTTGGCGCCGGCGGGCTCCTCGGCAGGCACGTCAATCAATTCAAACCCGCGAAGTGGCTCGGCATCGATCCAGGACCGATTCATGAGCATGGTGTCGTTGCCGATGTATGAACACGCGCTCTTCAGATGAAGGCAGCCTCTGACCTCGACCGGATGCACCTGATAATTGTAAGCCCTAAGTATCTCGCTCAATTGCAGGAAGCCTTCGCGATTTGTTCGTTGCGATAAGCCTACAAATATGCGGTCACCGACGCGCAGCACGTCGCCGCCATCCAGAGTTGCGGGTTCGACGAGAAACTTGACTGGTCGGTAACGCGATAGCGTATCGACCAGGCTGCGCGCTTCGGGTCGCCTGCTCGGCGCTCCCAAGT
>Ga0207684_10002631_pt1 | contig 17962 bp, 15 predicted proteins | sample KBSK5501metaG_FD_184342 | JGI IMG/M metagenome (GOLD analysis project Ga0207684, IMG submission 184342) | Corn, switchgrass and miscanthus rhizosphere microbial communities from Kellogg Biological Station, Michigan, USA - KBS K5-50-1 metaG... | ecosystem: Host-associated > Plants > Roots >...
CCTTCTCGACGGGCCCCCCGATCCCTCCAATCGCCCGGCACGCTGGACTGCCCTGTCTTAGCCTTACGCAATTTTTCTAACAGATTGATCGCGTCTCGGAGATATTCTGGGACTCGTGCTGTATAGAACCGGAGCACGCCTCGCACGTCCGAGGCGTTTGCCAGCGTGCCGGGCTCGCACTATGCCGGCACGGACTCTCTCACCCATGCGAATCCGTTCCTGCTTGGCCATGGTCGCCAGCAAGGAAATCACCCGTCTTTGAACGTGCCGCAGGAATCCAGGTACGGTTCAGTGAAACTCCTATAACCCACCTGGTAAGAAGTCAGGCGCTCAAGATATTGCAACGTGGCAGTGTTCCTTCGCGCGTCAGGCGATCGAGGGCCCAGAACAGCAGCACGTCGAACTTTCGCTGGGAAGCGTGGAGGAGCATCTTTTGGAATTCGGCACGCGTGGAGATTGAGCCTGTCTCGTGGTCAATGTATTCAGTGATCACTAGCCAGCCTTGCCGCTGGCAGAATTCGCGAAGTTGGGCGAGTTGATTTATCGAAGCTCTTAGAATCAGACTGTAATTACTGCTTCTTCGCGCAATCCAAGACGGCAGCTGGGCTGCGGGCTCTGCCGATGACAGAGTTTGTAGCGTCCGAACTCCAAAAGTGGCACGCTGCCACAAATGGAATGTTGACGCTTTCACATTTGACCGCTTCAAAGAATTCCGAATAAAAGAAGGCGTCAGCCCGGCTGGCGTCAACAGTGATGGGAGCCGGATGCGCCGAGAGGTTCATGTCCGGTTCTGCGAGAGGCTCGGGGTGCGACTCCCCGGGCCTACTCACCCGCACATCAGCGGGAAGAACGGATTAGGGCGATTCATGGTGCGGCGCACGACGATTCGCAAGCGCATGCGAGCCAAGCTGCGACAGATTAAGCAGCAACTCCGTGAGCGCATGCACGATCCCGTGCCCCAAACCGGACCGTGGCTCCAGTCGATCGCCCAAGGCTACTTCAACTACTACGCGGTACCGGGAAACCTCACGAGTCTGGGCGTGTTCCGCGATCGGGTGCTTGCTCTCTGGTGGCGTACCATTCGCCGACGGAGCCAGAAACACCGGATCAACTGGACGCGCCTCCTTATATTGGCTCAGCGATGGCTTCCCCAGCCGCGAGCGCTCCATCCCTTTCCTGATGCTCGCTTCGCCGCCACTCATCCGAGATAAGAACCGGATGCGCTAATGAGCGCCCGTCCGGGTCCGTGCGGGGGGCAACCAGTAATGGTTGTCCCTACCGCGATCAACAACTGACACAAACCCTTCGGGCACCCTGCGCCGCTCATGCGCTGATTGCTTTCCATCGGCACGTTACGGTGCTACTGTTCAGGCATGAAAAGCTCGTCGAAAAAAAGGAAATCCCGTCACCTAAAGAACAGCGAACGCACCACAACCACCAGAGGGCGCATTCTTGAGGTAGGCGACGATGAAGCCGTTCGCGAGTTTATTGCGGCAATCTGCAAGAATCGGGGTTTCGACGTGGTTCAGGCACGTTGTGGTGACGAGGCCTTCAATCTTTACCGGAAGCGCGGTCCCTTCGTGCTCGTGCTGAGCGATTTGTACTGGTACGATCGTGGTGCAACCGAACCCCCGCTCAGCAGCACTAAAGCGATCAGGCACGGGATTCAGCTTGCCTCAGCGATCCGCAAACTCGCTCCAGAGCAGAAAATCGTGATCCACACAGGAGCTTCAAGAGTGCGGGAGCAGATGCCCAAGGAACTTGGGGACGTTTGCATTCTGGAGAAACCGTTCAGGGTGGAAGAATTGGAAGCGTTGCTGCTGTAGTCACGCGATTACACTCATTAACCGGCCAATGTGCACTCATTTTGGGAGAGGCGATTGAGTTCGTGGTCGATGTTAAGGAGGCGCTGCGTGAGTCGCCGAAGTTTACGTTGCCCCTTGGTCTCCAGTTGAGGCTGGAATAGCTGAAGAAGATGACGGGCAGCGGTAATAGCTTGGCGAATGGTGACGAGGTCGACGCGCTCCGGGACAGCAGTGAAGGATGGCAGAGGGAGTTGGGGAATGGAGTGGAGTACGACAGGGTTTTGACGGGCGCGGTGAAATTCACGTTGTAGGTCGAGTTGAACCACTTCTACATAGCGCATGGTCATGCGGATGTCTTTGTGCCCCAGCATTTGCATGAGCGCCGGCAAGCTGACCCCGAGGCGGACCATTTCCGTAGCGAAGGAGTGGCGCAACCGGTGCGGAGTTACCCGGCCGGTGCAACCCGCAGCCCGGGCGGTTTCGGCCAAGCTGTCGCAGAGAATCTTGGCCCAGTAGCTAGGGCGGTAGTGCGAGAGTAAGAAAGCTTGGGATTCCGGCATGGGAGTGGGAACTCGCCCCCGCCGCGGAATGGCTGGCGGGAGGGCGCGTAACTGAACCAAACGCGCCACAATGCGGCGCGTCTCCTCATCGACCGGCACCAAGCGTTCCGAATGGAGCTTACCCAGAGGCACATGCAGCGCCACTTGCTTTTCATTGACCGCCTGTAGGCAATCGATGGGGAGAGCGATGCATTCGCCGATACGGATTCCGGTGGCCCGCATGAGGCGGAGAGCGTTGCTCTCCAGGGTGTCGGTGAGACGGAGCTGCTGCTGCAGGCGTTGATCCTCCTCAATAGGAAGCGGTCGGGGCAGATATTGGTCGCGCGGGGGGAAATCTTCGCGACGAATAAGGTCGGGCGGCAGAGGATGCCCCTGGTCGGCTAAGTCACGCAAGATACGGCGGAGTTGGACGAGACGCGCTTCGCGAACGAGATTGCACAGCGGAGGGTCGTGCTGGCAGAGAAAGCGGAACCAGCCTAGCAGATGAGGATCGCGGCGCAGTTGGGAAAGTTTGCGCAGGTGGGGAAATCCAGTGTGGAGATAAGTGAGAAAGCTACGGACGCAGGCGCGATATTGTTTCACGGTCTGCGGCTTGAGGATAGTGACCAAGTTCTGGATGGGTGCTTCGAAGAGCTGGTTGAGGGTGGGCTGCGCTCGCTTCACGAGGTTTTCTCCGGGGTGGACAAAGGGAGGCGCTGGGCAACGGCGCGGGCATACTCGCGCCAAACATCTTCTGGGGCAAGCTGCACGTAGAGCATGGTGGTCTGAATGTCGGCGTGTCCCATTAAATGCATCAAAGCGGGCAAGGACATGCCGGCGCGCACCATCTCGGTTCCAAAGGTATGGCGAAACCTGTGGGGGTTGGCTTGCGGGACCCTGCTGCGCAATCGGTGATGGCGAAACAGGGAGCGCAATCCGGCGGCGGTCATGGCGCGTCCGCGATGGCGGCCTTTGAGAGAAACAAACAGAGCGGGCGAGTTGGTCAAAGGTCTCTCTAACTGGAGATAGTTTTGTAGGACCTGAAGGGTTTCTGCGGGCAGGGGCAGGACACGCCGCTTACCACCCTTGCCGAGGACGCGAAGTTGGGCTTGGGGGAGCGAGAGGTCTTCCAGTTGGAGTTGGAGCACTTCGCAGGAGCGTAGGCCGTCGAGCAACATCAGAGCAATGACGGCGAGATCGCGGAAGGTGCGAAAGCCTTTCCAGAAACCAGCCACCTGCTCGGCGGACAGGGGCACGATCAGACGGCGCGGCTGCCGGAGTCGCAGATGGGTAGTGATCTTGGGATGCCGGCGGCCATAGCCGAGCGGGGAGCGCGTGGTATACCTGCGCTGAAAGTGCGGTTGACCGGGAATTTCTTGTCTGTAATGGAAGCGATAGAGGCAGCGCACCACGCACAAGCGGTGGTTTATGGTTTGCGGAGTGGGTAAAGGCTGTTGCTCGAGTTGGTAACGGACATAGTCGAGCAGAAGGGATTGGTTGAGTCGCCTCAGGGAGTGTCGCGTATTTTGGAACCAGCGTGCCAGATGGAGCAGGTCATAGGCATAGACGCGTAAGGAGCGCAGTGAGAGTTGGCGGAGTTTCTGGGCATCGAGAAACTGATTGACCCAAGTGACTTCGCGACCGCAGTCGTCCAGCAGACGATACGGAGAAGCACTGGCGGGCAAGGAGTTTTGCACGACTACACGAACACTCATAACGAGGGGGCCTCCTCGAGAAGGTGGGCAAAGTCCTCAGCGCTGGCGCCCGCCAGGAAGTAACTATTAGGATCGTGGCCCGCGGGCAAGCCGAGCAGACGTATCTCCAAGCCGGCTTGATCGAGCACTTGGAGGAGAGCATCCGCGGCTCTTTGGCCCGCCTGGTTTTCGTCCTGATCGAAAGCGATGTAGACACAGCGGTCAGGGTTCTCGCGGAGTTGGGCCAATTGCGTCGGGGTCAAATGGGTGCCGATGGCGCAGGTGGTGTTGCGGAATCCTGCCTGCCACAACACCGCGAGATCGAACAGTCCTTCCACCAGGATCAGGGTGCGAAACTGACGAACCGATTGCCAGGCGAATAGATCTCCCTTGGAGCGGGGTAACAATCGATGTGGAAATGCGTCTGCAATGCTGCGGCCATAGAGGTTGACGATACGATCCTGCTGGCGGCAGGGGAAGATGACGCGGCGGCAAAAAGCGTCTTGGCCCTGGGGGCGGATCAATCCCACTTCCAACAGCCGTTCTAAGGAATAACCCAGTTGCTGGAGATGCGGGCGCAGGTTGCCGCCGCGCGCGTAGCCAATGCCGAGTTCCTCGATCACAGCGGCGTCCTGCACTCCGCGCTGGGCCAAATAGTGAATGCCTTCCGGATAGCGATGCAGTTCGAGTTGATAAAAGGCGGCGGTGTGCTCGAGGAGTTGCGCACTGGGCGCCAGTTGCTCTTGCAAGTAGGCGAGGCTCTGGCGAAAGGAGAGATGCTGAGAAAGCTGCACGAAGCGAATGAGGTCGCCGCCCTGCCCGCAGCCGTGGCAATAGAACAAGTTCTTGCGCGGGTTGACGTAGAAGCTGGGGCGAGTGTCCTCATGCAAGGGACAGAGTCCGACGAACTCGGAGCGAACCGCGGCGGGGCTCCCGCTCCAGTCGTGCTGTTGCAAGTACGTGAGCAGAGGAATACGTTGTTTCAGCTGTTCCAAATCCTGACCCATGGTGTCTACCGTCCTTCCAGCCTCAGGGTACGAACCTTCAGCTCCCGTTCCTAGGCAAGGATGGTGGGTGAGGGAAGAAAAATCCCCGGGTCTCAGAGGCGCAGGGGCCAAGGCCAGAAGACTCGCAGGAAGCAAAACACAGTAGGCCAAGACAAGGGCAATGAGCCGTGAGCGTGTTGCTCCCCGCGGGCCAGCCATTGCTCTATGGCTTTGAGAGTGCGTCGCAGAAAAGAAAACGCAGGCGAAGAATCCAGACTGCGGCACCAGCGGCGGAGAGTGGAAGGGTCAGGAATGCGATTCGGATCTTTCACCGTTGGGGCGGAGCTTTCCCACGAGCAGTGCTCCACAAAACGTCGCCGCAGTGCCTGACCGCGCGCGACCAAGCTGTACTGGGTATAAGGAAGGGAGAAAGCGGGAAGGAAACTGAGAGTGTGTTTGCCGAGTTTGCAGAGCCCGCGGCGGTACGTGATCCAGTCGTGACTGTCGTCATGCGCTTGCTTGCGCCGCCAGCCATGGCCAATGATCGAATCGCTCAAACACAGGGGACAACAGCGAAAGATCCATTCTCCACTAGCCGCCCAGTCGAAGCCCGGCTTGCAATGGTCGGGCGAAAGTGGGATAACGCAGATCGTAATGCCTTGGAAGGCTCTTTCACTGAGCAGAATCTTGCCAGGATACGTGCCCAATACAGAGCCTTCCTCCTTCCTGCTCAACCTCAGCTCACGAAGGATAACTCAGTTCTTCTTGTCTCTGGATAGAAGGATTGGCCGGTTAAACACTCAAAATCCCGACCGGGTACCAGTCTGTCTCCGACTGGAGCCTTGCTAACGCCGTCCGCACGGTCACTCGGCGGAGGGGCTGGCTACTTCAGTCCGTTCTTGGTCATCTCGGGCTGCCGAAGGATCGACTTCGCGCCTTCAAGGGCGTTCGTCATGGCTTGATCTTCGCCTTCGACGCGACCGTCCGGGGTCATCTGAACATCGTAGATTTTCGTTAGCGTGGGTTCCGAAGCGGGTTCCGAGGCGGTGCGGCGCTGAAGCAGTTTTGAGCGAAATCGCATGGCATCACTGTCCTTGGGTAATCAATGTCCCACATCAAGTACTCCGAAGTTCAGAAAGTGACAGGTGTCGTTTATCGTGGGGGCGCGTTCCAGTCAGTCAACTACAATGACCAATATGCTGGGCGAATACAACCGCTGGCTTGGCGAGGTGCAGAATGCCTTGCGCTCGATCAACATGCCAATGGACGATTGGCAAAGCATCTGGCCTTTCGCTTTCAGAGGCGAGCACGACAAGGGCACCGATCCCGATAGGGCCGCCATGAAGGCGAACCGCTACTGGTGGCACGAGCAGAACAAGTCCATGGGACGTGAGTGCGACAAACTTCCCGGCTGCTGGGCTGCCGCCATCACCAGCGCTAACAGCTGCATTGAATGGCTGGCACAAGAACACCCAATCTTGATCGGGCCCGTGCGGCAGCAGCCAGAATTGACAAGTATGGGAATCGTGCGGCTGAGACCATCGACCGTATACGTTCGTTCTACAAGAAATCTCCTCCACAACGTGAGTTGGTTGACGTAAACGGGATTATCCAGGAAATGCTCACGCTGCTGAAGTGTGAGGCCGATGGATGCTCGGTTGCCGTGCGCACAGAACTTGCCGCCGAACTGCCCAAAATCATGGCAGATCGTGTGCAGCTGCAGCAGGTGTTAATGAACCTAATGGTCAACGGGATTGAGGCAATGAAGGACTCAGGCGGAGAGCTTACGGTCAAATCGCAACTGCAGGACGGTCAATTCCAGTTCTCGGTCAGCGACACCGGCGTGGGTCTGCCAAAGGAGAAGATGGATCAGATCTTTTCTGCGTTCTTTACTACCAAGCCGGAGGGCAGCGGTATGGGGTTGGCCATCAGCCGTTCCATTGTGGAGTCGCACGGTGGTCGGTTGTGGGCGACTGCCAACGATGGACGAGGTGCAACGTTTCATTTCACTTTGCCGACTGCAGCCGAAATCCTGCAAGTGCCAGCAACTGGAACGTGATTTGGTGTTCCCTGGGGGCTGCCTCGCGGTGATACGGATTGAGGCTAGCGCAAGCCGACCGCAAAAAAGGTAGTTGCTCTCCATCACTCGTAATTCGGAAAGTATGTGCGAGAGTGGGCCCAGATCGGGAGCCATCCATTTATGGGATAGGTTCTTTTTTTATCTGGCGTCTGGGACTCCCAAGGCAGTCTCGCTCGGTGGTTCGTGATTGCACGCAGAAAAAAAGTTCTGATGCCCAGGGTTTACGTGACCTACTACCTATGTTTCTATCGCCTACGACCCGGCCTCACTGCGTTCCGCTCAGCGAAATTACAAATTGTCACAGTCACCTAATGCTTTCAGGGACGAGGTGATGAGCCTCGTTGTTTCCGGGATGCTTAACAAGCAAATTGCTGCGGAGCTCGATGCCAGTGAAGCCACTGTCAAAATGCATCGGAGCCAAGCAATGAAAAAGATACACGCTAAATCCTTGCCCGAGCTCGTCAGAATGGCGGACAAGCTCAAGTCCATCCCATAGTCGACTTTTTGCGCGAATCGATGTTTCCCTCGGCGGAATATCGATAGTAAGGATCTAATCTCCTAAAGTCTGGTTCAGTCAGCCTAAAGTTTGATTGCTCCAAGTGAAGTAATGACGTTAAGCTGCCCACATGTCGGTGGACCGAACGTCCAAATTGATAGCGATCATTGATGACGACGAGGCCATGCAAGATTCGCTGCGCGACCTCCTGGAGGCCGCTGGGCTTGTTGCTCGTTGCTTTGGATCCGCGGAAGAATTCCTCGAATCCGATTTGAATACTCGGGCTGAGTGCCTAATTGTTGATATCCGTATGCCGAAGATGTCGGGTCTGCAGCTGCAGGCCAGGCTGAAAGAAGAGGGATGCAATAATCCGATCATCTTCGTCACGGCTCATGGGGATGCCAGGATGAGAATTCAAGCGATGAGAGAGGGTGCGGTCGAGTTCCTTGCAAAACCGTTCGATCATCACTTGTTGCTGAAAAGGGTCCGTGCTGCACTTGATATGTGAGCAACCTCGGCTATCGCAGTCGCGTGGGGAGCCTTAAGTGTGGAGGTTTCTGTGGGAGATTATGCAACAGTCATGAACCCTGGGCCGGATCAGGCCGAGCGTACGTTCGAGCGGATCATCGGAAATAGTGCTGCCCTCGAATCTGTTCTCGAGCAGGTGGAGCAGGTTGCCCCCACAAACTCGACTATCCTCATCGAGGGGGAAACCGGTACCGGCAAGGAGCTCATCGCATATGCCATTCACAATGCCAGTCAGCGCTGCGGGCGCCCGTTTATAAAGCTTAACTGCGCGGCGATTCCGCTGGATCTTCTGGAAAGCGAATTGTTCGGTCATGAGAAGGGTGCCTTTACCGGCGCGATTGCGCAGAAGATCGGACGCTTCGAAATGGCGGATAAGGGTACGCTGTTTTTGGACGAAGTCGGCGACATCCCTCCTGCTCTGCAGCCGAAGTTGCTGCGCGTGTTGCAAGAGCAGGAGTTCGAACGTTTAGGAAGCGGTCGCACGCACAAAGTGGACGTTCGGCTGGTGGCGGCGACCAATCGCGATCTGGTGAAGATGGTAGCTCGTGGGCAATTTCGTAGTGATCTGTACTATCGTCTGAATGTCTTCCCCATCGTGCTGCCCGCGCTCCGAGAGAGGCGGGAGGACATTCCCGCGCTTGTCATGCATTTCCTGAAGCTGTTTAGCCACCGCATGGGGAAGCAAGTCGACTCAGTTACTCCGGAAACCATGGCTGCCTTCCAGTGGTATTCCTGGCCGGGCAACATCCGCGAGTTACAGAACTTGGTGGAACGCGCGGTCATCCTTTCGCGCGACGGCATGCTCCCGAACCCTCTGCAGAAGAGGCAAACGCGCGTCATTCTGGCATCCAACGCCCAGTCTTCACCAGCGTCGATGACCTTGGAAGACTCCGATCGCGTTGTGATCGTGGAGACGCTGGAGCAGGCCGGCTGGATCGTCGGTGGACCGAGCGGCGCAGCGGCAAAACTGGGTCTTAAGCGAACTACGTTGCTGGCCAAGATGAGAAGATTGGGGATCTCGCGGCCTATTCCCCAAGACGGAACTGACGTGATCGGCATCGCGCGAGAAGACGTCTAGGCGTGAAATTCGACTGGTATAAAGAGTCGAGCAGCGGCCGAAGATTACATCACAATCGTCGGGATTCTAGTCTTCCGCGAAAAAAAGTAGACCCTGGCCAACGAGAGTGACGTTTTTCGCATAGCGTATGCAACGAAAACTCAAGTTTCAGTCAACTGCGGTTTGTGCTGTCGTCATCATGATCGCCACGTGCCGTGGGCTCGGACTTGACCCGAGCCAGCCGTCCAGCAGCTATCTCCGCAAGAATTTCACCATTGAAGACGGGCTTCTTGCCAACGAAGTGCATGCCATTCTACAAACCCAGAATGGATTCCTTTGGCTCGGGACTGAAGCTGGCCTAGCCCGGTTCGACGGAGAGCGTTTCACGCCGATAAACATTGGGAGCGGAGTGGCACAGCAAATCCCGGTGCAGTCCTTATTGACGACCCCGGAAGGCGACCTCTGGGTCGGAACCGATGCCGGTCTAGCGCGTATACCGAGCGCTGCTCTGGATCACTTCGATCGCGCGCTTGTGACCATATATCACGTGGGTGTGGGTCAGAGTGATCAGATCTTATGCATTCACCGGAGCCGCGCCGGCACGTTGTGGGTAGGAACCAGCGGAGGACTGTACCGATTCGATCGGGGTAACTTCTCTTCGATTATCCCGCACGACTTGACCAGCCGAATCGAGGAAAGCTCGGATGGTCATCTGCTTATCATCACGAGCCACGGATTTGTGGAATGGGACGGGGCGCGAATCATTCCCCATCCCGAGATAGCCCAACAACTGGGTGTCTCCAAGACCTCAGTTTTTCACGTATTCGAGGATCACGAAGGGGTTACCTGGTTTTGCACGAACAAAGGTGTCGCGCGTCGCGTTGGCGGGCGTATCACGAGGATCGAACCTTACGGTTTACCTCACGGCGGAGCGTGGCGCGTTTACGAGGATCCGCAAGGGAGTATCTGGGTCATTGCCCAATTGGGCCTCTTCCGCGTCAATGCTACCGGCCTTGAACCTCTGTTGCCGAGTTTAGACTCAACAGCAAAGTTTGCCTACTCTGATCGGGAAGGCGACTTGTGGGTCAGTGATGAGAACGAGGGGCTCGTCCGATTCAAAGATCGCGCAGTCTGGATGTACACGGCATCTGATGGACTTCCGAATAACAGAATCCGTACCGTGCTGCGGAGCCATGACGGAACACTCTGGGTCGGCAACAACTGCGGTGGAATCTCACGGTTTGATGGAAAGCGTTTCCACAATTACAACGAGAAGGATGGACTCTCGAACTCATGTGTGTGGGCTATGGCTGAGGACACCGAGCAGAACCTTTGGATTGGAACCTGGAGCGGCGGGCTGTATCGTTTTCGGGATGGTCATTTCACCCAATACAGCGAACAGCAGGGCCTGCCCAACAACATCGTGGTATGCATTGTCGCCGCACGGGATGGATCACTCTGGATTGCGACCTCGGCCGGCTTGAGCCACATGCAGAATGGGCATTTCCGCAATTATTCGGTAGCCGATGGGCTTTCAAGCGATCTGATTACGACTATCTATCAGGATCGCAGCGGCACCATTTGGGTCGGGACAAATGTGGGCGTCGATCGGCTTGTTGGCGACCGCTTTGTGACTGTTCCACGGGACGCCGGGTCCAGCAATGCACTGTTCCATACTCTACGAGAGGACTCATCGGGTGATCTCTATGCATTTTCACAGGTCAATGGAATTAGCCGTCTCAAGGACAATCGATTAGTTAGCGTGAACGAGACGCTCGCGTGGGGTAGCATGATCGAGTCCGGCCGGCACGACTTTTGGTTCAGTGGGCGACACGGCATCTTCCGGGTTGCGGCAGGCGGTCTCAAGCATGCCGAGCAGGACCGCGAGTCACCGCTGGAGTATAGCTCATTTGGTCCGGATGACGGGATGAATTCGAAGGAATGTGATGGCTGGGGCCAGCCCAACATGGCGATAACGTCCGACGATACTCTTTGGGTCGCGACGGTGAAGGGCCTGGCAAGACTGGATCGACAGCGATTCCAGCGTACCAATCACAAACCCGCGATCTATATGGAAGACGTCGACGTGGGACGAACAGAAGCATCGCCAGGCCGGGAACTCGTACTGCCTCCAGGCACATCCCACGTGGAATTCCACTTTACTGCCGTCGATCTAGTATCTCCGGAGAAAATCCGCCTTCAATACCGGCTGGACAGTGTCGACCCCTTATGGCTGGACGCTGACTCCACTCGAACCGCGATCTACAACAGTATTCCGGTTGGCGCTCACTCATTTTATATACGGGCCTGCAATCGCGACGGCGTGTGGGATCGTGGTGGCATCGTCTACAGTGTGATTCAGCAGCCCTTTCTTTACGAAACAACTTGGTTTCGACTGAGCGCCCTAGCTGTCGTCGGCTTGCTGGTGGCCGGCATATATCGATGGCGCGTTCATCAGCTCAAGGTTCAAGAAAAGCGTCTGCGGGACGTTGTGGAAACAATTCCGGCGATGACCTTCACCGCTTTGCCTGACGGCTCCAGCACCTTTGTGAATAAGCGCTGGACCGAATACACCGGGCTTTCTGTCGAAGCGACCTCAGGCATAGGTTGGCAGCGTGCGATCCATCGCGAAGATCTTGCGCGCCATTCCGAAAAGTGGCGCATCTCCGTTGCGACCGGGCAGCTTTTCGAAGACGAGGCACGCTTCCGTCGCGCCGCTGACGGGGAATATCGATGGTTTCTAGTGCGTGGTGTCCCACTTCGGGACCCGCATGGAAAGATTGTTAAATGGTACGGAACCCTCATGGACATTGAAGATCGCAAACGTGCCGAGCAAGAGCGCGAGAAATTGAGTCAGCTCGAGGCAGGCCTTGCGCACATGAACCGTGTGAGCATGATGGGGGAAATGGCGGCCTCGCTGGCGCACGAAATCAAACAGCCCATCGCTGCCGCCATCACCAGTGCCAATAGCTGCATTGAATGGCTAGCACACGAACCGCCCAATCTAGATCGAGCCCGTGCGTCAGCCACCAAAATCGATAAGTATGGGAATCGTGCCGCTGAAATCATCGACCGTATCCGTTCTTTCTACAAGAAATCTCCTCCACAAAGTGAGTTGGTCGACGTGAACGGAATTATCCATGAAATGCTCACGCTGCTGAAAGGTGAGGCCAATCGATACTCAATTGCCATGCGCACGGACCTTTCCGCCGAACTCCCTAAAATCATGATAGACCGTGTGCAGCTACAGCAGGTGTTCATGAACCTCATGCTCAACGCCATCGAAGCCATGAAGGACTCAGGCGGAGAACTTACGGTGAGGTCGCAGCGCGAGGTTTCTCAACTACTGTTCTCGGTCAGTGACACGGGCGTGGGGCTGCCAACTAAGGGGGTGGACCAAATGTTTTCTGCATTCTTTACGACCAAGCCGCAGGGCAGCGGCATGGGATTGGCCATCAGCCGTTCCATTGTAGAATCGCATGGCGGCCGGTTGTGGGCCACTGCCAATGACGGACGAGGTGCAGCCTTTCATTTCACGTTGCCCACCCATGTGACCGAGACTTCGAGTCAGGTCAATCTTGATACGACCACCGCTAAACGCCTCGAAAAACCTAGCCCGTCGTTCTAGCCCGTTATCCTTTATACTTGCGCGTCCTTACAGGGGTTTCGCAGCCTTCCACGTCCTTGTAAGTTACTGCAAGCACTGTTTCTGTCGCCCCTGAAAAGGCTGGCGTCGGGGGTTCAACTCCCTCCCTGGCCACCAAATCACCTATCCTCAATAGGTTGCATCTCATTCTTAATCCGATACATCGCATCGACATTTCATAAATCGATGATCTTCGATATTCGTAATCGACTGTATTCGCTGAGGTTAACGAGTGGTAGAGCACAGACCAGAAGGGCTTGGCGTCTGCCATTAATGCTCAATTTCTGCAGTGCCTACGTTAAAGCGAGTTGCGGGCGGCGACGAGTTATGACCACGGGAAAGCACAGATGCGATCGCCGCGGTCGTCAGAAGCTACAATTGGGATTCCCAGCCGGAAGCTCGGTGCGGAACACACCTCCGACCGAAGTAATTGCGACAGTAACGTCGCTGGCCGAATTAATCGAATCCTGGTTAATGCCGATGTGCCCGCTCCCGAAGTCAACAAAGCCTTGACCTTTGCTGTACACATGCGGCGAACACGTTGGATCGTCAAATTCGTAGAACGTGAGCTGACCTGAGGTTACGGTGATGTACACCGGCCCTGGGTGTTTGTGCCATCCTGTGGAACCTAATGGATCGTAGTTGTGGGTATCCACCTCCACATCAATAGCGGGGTTCGTCTTATCAAGAGCCTGCGCTTTTGCGATGTACTGGAACGGTTTTACGCTTGGATCCGAGGGATTCAAAGTTTGGTTCTGGTCGGTATTCACCATGAATCCGTCATACGTCCCCCTACCAATTAAGGTGCGGTGAACGCCGATAGCAGGAGTTGCCCACATCTTGAGCACGTAACCACCAATCGCGAAGACGCACAGGACAGCAGCTGTTGCAGCAGTTTTCAAAACTCTTCCCTTCATTTTTGGCCTCCGAAATGCAGAACGGGGGAACTTTCGCAGGGACATCGATATTCCGCAATGGATATCGAATGAAAGTCGTATGAAGTTTTTGTGAAGCGCCAAACCAATGACCACTTGCTACTTAGCCATTTTATGTCGCATCATCTTGGGTGCCAGGACCCAGTAGCGGTTGGGGGCAGGTACGGCCCAGGTATTCCATTTCGGGGATTTCACACTTGACCAGTCGCGGTATCGGCTGCAGCGGGGCGAGCGCATTCTGCGCCTCGAAAGGCAGCCCATGGAGTTATTGTTCCTACTGGTAGAGAGACGCGGAGTACTGGTTACACGCGAAGAGGTCGCGGACCGGCTTTGGGGCACGACCGTTTTCGTTGATATCGATCAAAGCATCAACACAGCCGTTCGCAAGGTCCGAATGGTGCTGCGCGACGATCCTGATAAGCCCCGTTTCATCGAAACGGTGGTCGGGAAGGGGTATCGCTTCGCCGCCACAGTGACCTGCAACGGCGAAGGGCTCAGATTCGTCAGCCCAGCCGAAAACGGATCGGCGGTCCCATCTGAACAGAGCGCAGGCAAAGCCAACGCAGAGACATCTTCCCCCCGTCTACGAGCGTTTTCTCCGAAAATAAGGCTGTTGGTGATAGCAGTATTCCTGCTGGCTCTCGCAACCAGTGCTTGGCTACTGAGCCGTAGTCGCGGTTCGAGGAGCGCAGCGCAACCTGCCATCCAGTCGTTAGCGGTCCTCCCTTTAAAGAATCTCTCCGGCGATCCCGGACAGGAATATCTGGCCGATGGAATAACCGAGGAACTCATTGGCCGTCTTTCTGGAATTCACGATCTGCGTGTCATCTCTCGCACTTCTGTCATGCGCTTTAAGGACACGCAGCTCTCGGCTGCAGAAATCTCGAAAATGCTCGGCGCAGATGCTCTAGTCGAAGGCTCGGTAATTCGCGAAGCCAATCGAATCCGCATTCACGCTCAATTGATTCGCGGTGCAACCGACGAACACTTCTGGTCGGCGACTTACGATCGGGAACTGCCTGACGTGCTTGCGTTACAGAGTGACGTGGCCCAAGCCATCGCCCGCAAAGTTGAGGTCACCGTAAACGGTGCGGAACATCAAGCACTCGCTAAGGTTCGTTCCGTTTCGCCCGAAGTTTACGAGCTTTACCTCAAGGGCCGGTTCGCCCTGTCTCATGGCAACAAGGAAACCGATGTCGAGGAAGCCATACACTATTTTGAGCAGGCCACAGTGCTAGACTCGACGTTCGCGCCGGCTTACGTCGGATTAGCAAGTGGGCATAGCCTGCTGGGATCGATCCTGGTCGGCGCTGCACCCCCCGAAGGTGAACGTGCGAAGGCAATTAGTGCAGTGCAAAAAGCATTGCAATTGGATCCGGAGCTTTCTCAAGCCTATGTCGTACTAGCGGATCTGCACCAGACACAATGGCATTGGTCGGACGCTGAAGCTGAGTATCGACGCGCGCTAGTTCTGAACCCCAACGATCCTAGGGCTCACGCCGGACTTGCGAACTGGCTGCTTTGTCAAGGGCGGAAGGAGGAAGCCTTAAACTGGGCGCGCCGCGCGCGCGAACTCGACCCTCTCGCAGTCTCGGGCGATCGTGTAGGGTGGACCTTATACATCTCTCGCCACTACGGCGAGTCCATTGATGAAATTCGCAGTGGCTTGGCTGTAAGTCCTGAAGATGTCGGTTTGCTTTGGTCGCTTGGATTTGTGCTGATCGCAAATAACCAGCCGAGGGAAGCTATCCCCATTCTGGAAAAAGCGGCGCGTATTTCCAACCGAAGCCCTGGGGTTCTGGGCGTGCTGGCCAAGGCGTATGCGCTCGCCGGACAACGAACCAAAGCCATGGCCCTCGTCCATGAATTTAAAAAACGACGCCAAAGGCAGTACGTTCCAGCGGCGGCGTTCGTGAACGCTTACTTGGGGCTGGGTGAACCTGATCAGGTGCTCGTCTGGCTGGAGCAGGGTTTCAGGGAAAAATCGAACCTAATGCAATGGCTGGCGGTGGATCCGATGTTTGATCCGCTGCGGAGTGACCCGCAGTTTATGGACCTAGTCCATCGCGTCGGCCTTGGGTAGAATACGGGAACGCGAGAAGCCCGCAAAGAGCCTTGGTTTCTCAGGTACCGAATCTCACGTCCGACCTATTTTTATTTTTTAGACATCCGACTAGCCGGCGAAAGTGGCTCTCTTTATGTTATCGCTTAGGCGAAAGATGACCGCAGCGGACAACGCTTCAGCCGCGATGCTGGCGATCTCCCACTGCGGAGGAACGTGCGACAGTTGCATGCTTGGTACTTATTCATTTAAAAAAATCGAGTGATAATGCCCGGCACGAAAAATTGCGATGACGACGAACACAAAAGCCATTGAACTCAGCGAGGAATGGGACGCCCTTGCCTGTCTTTTTTGAACCCACGTTTTCAACCCATGATTCGCATGTCTCTCACGTCTTCTTAAGGACTTAGGCGGCCACCTGAAGTCACTTAAGTTATTGAAACTACAGCTTAATGTAGCACTGAAAAGGCTGGCGTCGGGGGTTCAACTCCCTCCCTGGCCACCAAGCATACCGCTAATCAATAATTTACCTCTCATTATTAATTCGTTACATTCAGTGGAAATCCACGAAGATCAACGTTCTTCGATCTTCCTAATTCCTTGCCTATATTAAGGATACGGATTGGTAGAGCGCGGCCCAGAAGGGCTTGGCGTCAGTGACAATGTGACGTTTTGCTTTTACGATGTGTTGGCACTTGTGTTAATATGCCGGCATATTGTAAAGAGGAGTTATGGCAGTTTCGAAGGCAGAACTAGTCGCCCGCATGGTCCGGAAAGCCGGGATATTCCGGCCGCGCGAACTGGATCGTCTCGGCATTGCCCGGCAATATCTCCGCCAAGCGAAAGACCGCGGGCTAGTGCGGCAAGTGGGAAGAGGACTCTATGTCGCCGACGGCAGCCGGGTGACCGAGCACCATACTCTCGTGGAGGCTGCGAAACGCGTGCCGCGTGGTGTCATCTGCCTGCTGTCGGCCCTCCGCTTTCATGGACTCAAGACGGAAGCACCGCATGAGGTTTGGATGGCCATCGCCCACAAGGCGCGTCGCCCCCGCGCCGATTACCCACCGATGCGGATTGTTCATTTCTCCGGCGAGGCCCTATCCTATGGCGTCGAGGAAAAGAAACTCGAAGCCATCACGGTACGAGTCTTTGGTCCGGCAAAGACCGTCGCGGATTGCTTCAAGTACCGCAACAAGATCGGGCTGGAGGTTGCTCTGGAAGCACTGCGTGATTGCTACCGGCAGCGGAAAGCCACGATGGATGAACTGTTCAGGGCGGCGAAAGTCTGCCGGGTGGCGCGGGTGATGCAACCGTACTTGGAGTCGCTCGCGTGAAGAAATCCGCCGCAAATTTGCCGGCTTCGGTCCGCCAGCGCTTGTTGAATCTGGCGACGGAACGCAAGGAAGATTTTGGACTTGTCTTGACCCGCTATGGATTGGAATGATTCCTATATCGCCTCAGTGTTTCTCCCCATCGCGATTCGTTTGTCCTCAAGGGCGCACTCCTACTGCGACTCTGGACCGCGGAGACGTATCGTCCAACCCGAGATCTCGATCTGCTCGGGCGAGGAATATCCAATATCGGCTACCGGAAGATCTTCTCCGAGGTGTGCTCACAAAAGGTGGAAGACGATGGCCTGATGTTCCAGACACGATTCGTGTGGAAAGAATCCGTGATGATGAAGCCTACGAAGGCGTTCGGGTGCGCGTGGAAGCACGGCTTGGCGATGTGCGCGTTCCTCTGCAGATTGACGTCGGTCTCGGAGACGCGATTGTTCCGGCATCAGAGGAATTGGAATATCCCACGCTCCTCAAATTTCCTGCACCTAAATTGCATGCCTATTCCAAGGAGAGCGTTGTTGCGGAAAAGTTTGAAGCCATGGTCAAACTGGGCATGGCTAACAGCCGAATGAAAGACTTTTACGATCTCTGGGTATTGGCGCGAAGGTTTGAATTCGAGAGTGGCATCCTCGCCGCGGCAATCCAAGCGACATTCGAAACGCGGCGTACGACCCTGCCGAAGTCGTCGCCGCTGGCCTTGCAGGCCGATTTCTACGAACTTCCGAGCAAGCAGACGCAATGGCGAGCGTTTCTGAGAAAAAGCGGTCTCAAGGCAGATTCTTCCCTAAAGGAGA
>Ga0207684_10002632_pt1 | contig 17956 bp, 15 predicted proteins | sample KBSK5501metaG_FD_184342 | JGI IMG/M metagenome (GOLD analysis project Ga0207684, IMG submission 184342) | Corn, switchgrass and miscanthus rhizosphere microbial communities from Kellogg Biological Station, Michigan, USA - KBS K5-50-1 metaG... | ecosystem: Host-associated > Plants > Roots >...
CACCTTGACGCGCTGAATCGCCTCCTGCGCGTCCGACACGAACGAACCCAGGTCGCGTCCGGTCACGTTTGCGCTGACGACGACGCGGCGCTTCCCATCCTCTCGTGAGACCTGGTTCGGACCTGGCGCCACTTCGAGCGTTGCCACTTCCCCGAGCGGAACGTAGGCCGTTGCCCCTTGTCCATTCCCTTTCGGCAGCGAAATCGGCAGCCTGCGCAACGCCTCCACATCCTGCCGCACGGCTTCCGGCAGACGCACGAGGATGTCGAAGCGACGGTCGCCCTGGAAGAAGGTCCCGGCCTCGCGACCACCGATAGCGGTTGCCACAGCCTCCTGCACCTCGTTCATGTTGAGACCGTACCGTGTTGCCTTGGCGCGGTCGATGTTGACCGACAGCATTGGCAGGCCGGTCGTCTGCTCGACCTTGACTTCCGTGGCGCCGGGCACGCCTTGCAAGACCGCGGCAATCTTCGCGGCAGTCTCGTTCAAGACGTCGTTGTCGTCGCCGAACACCTTCACCGCCACGTCAGACCGAACGCCCGAGATGAGCTCGTTGAAGCGCAACTGGATGGGCTGCGAGAACTCGTAGTTGTTGCCCGGCACTTTCGCGGCCTCCTTGCGGATGGCGACCAGCAATTCGTCGCGTGTCTTGCGCGGCTCGGGCCATTTGTCCACGGGCCTAAGCATGATGTAGCCGTCCGAAATGTTCGGCGGCATCGGGTCAGCTGCAATCTCGGCTGTGCCGGTACGCGCGAAGACGCGCTCTACCTCCGGAAACTTCTCCTTGAGGCGTGCTTCGAGCTGCTTCTGCATCTCGACCGATTGCGTCAGGCTTGTCCCGGGGATGCGCAAGGCCTGGATCGCGAAATCGCCCTCGTTCAGGTTCGGCACGAACTCGCTGCCAAGGCGGCTGGCCACGACCACCGAGAAGAGCACGGCGACCGCAGCAAAGGTCAGCGCCACGGGAGCGTTATCAAGAGTCGCCTTCAGCGCCGGCTCGTAGCCGCGCTTGGCCCACGCCATCAGCCGGTTCTCCTTCTCGGCGACCCGGTTGCCGATGAACAACGCCACGGCGGCGGGAACGAAGGTGACGGAGAGCACCATTGCGCCGAACAGGGCGAGCAGCACCGTGAACGCCATCGGGTGGAACATCTTCCCCTCTACACCGGTGAGCGCAAGGATGGGGATGTACACGACCATGATGATGAGCTGGCCGAACAACAGCGGCCGCCTCGCTTCCTTGGCGGCAGCGAAGACCTCGTGAAATCTCTCAGAGCGATTGAGCGGTCGACCGCGATGCGCCTGCGCATGCGCCAGCCGGCGCACTGCGTTCTCGATGATGACCACCGCACCGTCGACGATGATGCCGAAGTCGAGTGCTCCGAGGCTCATCAGGTTGGCGCTGATGCGATAGGTCACCATGCCCGTGAAGGTGAACAGCATCGACAGCGGGATGACCATCGCCGTGATGAGCGCGGCGCGGATGTTCCCGAGGAACACGAACAACACCGCGATGACGAGAACGGCACCTTCGAGCAAGTTGTTCCGTACCGTCTTGATGGCCTTGTCGACGAGTACCGTGCGGTCGTAGACCGTGATGGCCTTGACGCCGGTCGGCAGCGTCTTGTTGATGACCGCCATTTGCTTGTCGACCGCTCTCGAGACCGTGCGGCTGTTCTCGCCCATCAGCATGAACACCGTGCCGAGCACGACCTCCTTGCCGTTCTCGGTGGCTGCTCCGGTCCGCAACTCCCGACCGAGCTCGACGTCGGCCACATCGCGAACCCGAATCGGCTGGCCTTGAGCGGTGCCGGTGATGATGTCCCCGATGTCTTCGATTGACTTCACCTGGCCGGGTGCACGGACAAGATACTGCTCGCCACGGCGTTCGATGTAGCCCGCGCCCTGATTCGAGTTGTTCTTCTCGAGCGCGTTGACGACATCGGCCAGGCTCAGGCCATAGGCTCCGAGTCGTTCCAGGTTGGGAGCTACGACGTACTGCTTCTCGAAGCCACCGATGGAGTTGATTTCGGTGACGCCGGGGACGTTGCGCAGTTGCGGCTTGACCACCCAGTCCTGGATTTCGCGCAGGTCCGTCGGCGTGTAGGGCGTGCCATCCGCCTTCTTCGCGCCATCCATGGCTTCGACCGTCCAAAGATAGATTTCGCCGAGGCCGGTCGAGATGGGGCCCATGCTTGGCGTGACGCCGGGGGGGAGCTTGTCGCGGGCCTCTTGCAGCCGCTGGTTCACGAGTTGTCTCGCGAAGTAGATGTCGGTGCCGTCCTTGAAGATGACGGTCACCTGCGAGAGCCCGTAGCGCGACAACGAGCGCGTCTGCTCCAGCCCTGGCAGACCGGCCATCACCGTCTCGATGGGATACGTGATGCGCTGCTCGGTCTCCAGCGGCGAATAGCCCGGGGCCTCGGTGTTGATGACGGCCTGGACGCTGGAGATGTCTACGACGGCATCGACGGCCAGGCGCGAGTAGTTGTAGGCGCCCAGCCCGGCCATGCCCACGACGGCCAGGATGACGAGCCAACGCTGCTTGATGCAGAAACGAAAAATGCGTTCAAACATGGTTGCGCATCCCGCCTCAGTGCCCGTGCTCGGTGCTGGCTTTGCCGAGCTCCGACTTCAGCACGAACGTATTGGAGGCCGCGTACTTCTCGTCAGGCTTGATGCCTTCGAGAACCTCGACCGACTGTCCATCGGAGCGTCCCACCTTGACGGGGCGAGCGACGAACCCGCCGGGCACTGCCATGAAGACCATCGGCTGGTTGTCGATGGTCTGCACGGCCTCCGCCCGTATCGCCACCGGCACATCCTGGTCCTCGCCGAGCACCGATACCGTCACGAAGAGACCTGGCCGCCAAGCTCCCTTCGGGTTCGTCAGCGTCACCCGCGCACGCGCGGTGCGGGTCTGTTCGCCCAACAGAGCGCCGACATAGGAGATGGTGCCGTTGACCTTGCTGTCGAAGGCCGTCGACGAAACGATGACCTTCTGACCGACGCGAACGGTCGCCAGGTCCTTCGGCGCCACGGCGAACTCGGCCCAAACCGTGCTCAGGTCAGAGACGGTGAAGATGCTTGCGTCTTCCTTGACCGCCTCGCCGAGGGTCAGATGCTTCTCGACGACCGTACCTGCGAAAGGTGCGCGAATTTCGAGACGGTTCAAGCCCGAGGACGACCCGCCAGCGCCGACCGCAGAGAGCTTCTGGTTGGCGTTCTGGACCGCGATGTCGGCCTCCTGCAGCGCGCTCTGCGCCTGCAGATAGTCCTGCTGCGCCGAAATCTTCTCCTGCCAGAGCCTCTTCTCGCGCTCAAAGGTGGACTTCGCCAATTCGCGCCGCTTGCGCGCCGTCAGCAATTCGCTGCGCTGCTCGGACAGCGAGGTGCTCGCGATGACCGCGAGGATCTGCCCCTTCTGAACGGACTGACCGAGATTGGCCGACACTGCCTCCGCCACGCCGGCGAGGCGAGGAACGACGTGAGCGGTACGGTCTTCGTTGAACCGAATCTCGCCCTGGAACTGCGCAGATGCCTGAAGCTTGGCTTGGCGGGCGGCCTGGACCGTGACGCCTGCCGCCTTGGTCTGCTCGTCGGTCAGCTTGACCTGACGCTCCTCGTGCTCTTCCTTCTCACCTTCCTTGTGTGAGCCCTTTGCTTCGCGCGCATGTTCGTCCTTCTCGGCGTGCCCGGCCTCTTCGGAATGTTCGGCTTCCGCGCCGCCCGTGTGCCGCTCGGTCATCAGGACTGCGCCGCCGGCGAGCAGCCCGACCAGCACGATGCCGGCCATCGCGATGCGTTGATTCTTGGTAGTTGCCATGGTGGTGAGATGCAAAGTTACCGACCGAGCAAGCGGTCGATGGCCGTGACGGCCTGATGAGAGGTCGACAGCGCGGTCAGGTATCTCGCTCGCGCCTGAAGGAGAGACCGCTGCGCGTCGATGACGTCGAGGAAGCCGAACTTGCCAGCCTCGAAACCCTTCGTGGCGGACTCGTAGGCTTGCTGGGCTGAGGGAAGAACCGTTGCTTTCAGCGTCTGTGCCGACGCACGTGCAACGGTGAGCTGGCTCGACGCCCGTTGCAGTTCCGTGAGCAGCCGGATGCGAGCCGCCTGGAACTCATCGCCTGCCTTGTCAGCGCGCCTGGATGCCTCGTAGATGGCACCCTGGTTGCGGTCGAACAGAGGCAGAGGGATGGAGATGCCCACGACAGCCTGCGTCCGCCCGATTTCGTTGTCGCGCTTGGCACCCACGCTCAGTGTCAGGTCGGGGTACTGCTTGCTGCGCTCGATGTCGACCAAGGCCTTGCGACGGTCAACCTCGATGCGGCTCGAGACCAAGGTCGGTGATGCGTCCAGTTCCCTGGCAAGTTCTGGCACCGAGCCTCGAGCAGGGATGAGTTCCACATCGCCTTGTACGTCCGTGAACTGCAGTTCCGCTTCGCCCCAGAGAGCGGCCAACGCCTGTCTGGCGGCCATGAGCTCTGCGCTCGCTTCCGCAGACTCCAGCTGTGCGTTGGCTTGGTCGACCCGCGCACGCGTCTCGTCCACGGGTGACACCTTGCCGGCGGCAACGCGCTTGCCGATGGCCTCTGCGCCGCGGACTGCGAGTTCTGCAAAGTTGGCCGTGAGCTTGACCTTCTCCTGCGCAACCAACACGCCGAAGAAGGCCTGAACGACGGATGCTCTCACCTGCGCCCTGGCGCTGCTCAACTCGGCCTGGGCGAGCTCCTTTTGCCGCTCGGCCGCGCTCACACGCGCAGCGCGCTTTCCGCCGAGTTCAAGGGGGAAGTCGACCGTCGCGGTGGTGGTCCGAGTCTCGCGGCGTGTGTCCTCGACCGATGCATTGAGCTCGGGGTTCCGCAGCGCGCCCGCTTGGCGCAGTGCACCGTCAGTGGCTTCGACCTCCCGCTGCGCCGCCGATACGGCAAGGCTGCGCGAAGACGCGAGCTCGAGCGCTCGGTCCAGGGTCAGGGATGTCGCAGGCTGGGCCTGGACGAAGAAGGGGCTGAGCAATATCGCCGCCAGCCCGAGCGGCAGTGCAAATCGTCGCATCGAATCTCACAGGGTTGAACCAGGGATTCGGCGAAACGTCAGTCAGTTGGACTTGTTTGTGCGTCTCGCCGGTCAAGCGAGACGAAGCCACTGTGGGCGGTCAGGGGCTCGAGCGAGCGCCGATATGAGCGGCCGAGTCTTCCTCTCGCCAACGCGAGCGACCAAGGCGACGGCCGGCATCAAGACAAGTGCGGTGCTGATGAGCGGGGTGCCCGCGGCATTGCAAACGTGGCAGTCGGCGTCGACCGCGAACTTGGTGCCCGTCGACTTCTTGCCTTCTCCCTCGCCCTTGTGCTGATGCTCATGGTGCCCGAGGTGCACCTTCAGGGCAGGTTCGGCCTCGTGCTGGCAGTACTCGGCCGCACCGGCCCAGGCGAACTGGAGCGGCAGTAGCAGCGCGAGGAACAAGACCAAGAGGCGAGACATTGCGGGAAAGTATAGAGGGGCGTGTCGAATCAGCCGGTGACAAGTCCGCGTCACTGCCGGGACTTGCGAAGCAGCCGCAGTCCGTTGAACACGACGATGAGACTTCCGCCCATGTCGGCGAAGACGGCCATCCAGAGAGTCGCCTGTCCGGCAACGGCAAGGGCCAGGAACACCCCCTTGATGCCGAGCGCGAGGGCGATGTTCTGCCACAGCACGGCCTTCGTTGTGCGCGAGAGCCTGACGAACTCAGCCAACTTGCGCGGGTCGTCGTCCATCAGGGCGACGTCCGCGGTTTCGATGGCCGTGTCTGTTCCCGCGGCGCCCATGGCGAAGCCGATGTCCGCCTTCGCAAGCGCCGGTGCGTCATTGATGCCGTCACCGACCATGCCGACGACGCCGTCCGCAGACAGCTCGGCGATTGCCTTGAGCTTTTCTTCGGGCAGAAGTTCGCTGCGGACGTCCGCGATGCCGACCTGGCGCGCGATGGTCTGCGCTGTGTGGCGGTTGTCTCCCGTCAGCATCACAGGCCGAATGCCCAACTTCTTCAACTGCGCGACCGCTTCGGCGCTCTCCGGTCTGACAGCATCGGCGATGGCGAAGATGGCGACGGCCGTTCGGTCGCGTACCAGCACAACGGCCGTCTTGCCTTGCTGCTCAAGCGCGTCCAGCTTGGCTTCGAGGTCCGGCGTGCAGGCACTCGACTCCTCCACGAGGCGGTGGTTGCCCAGTCGATAGCGCACGCCGGTCATGACGCCTTCGACGCCGCGTCCCTGGAGCGCCGTGAAGTCCGCGACTTCGAGATGAACCGTGCCACCGCGGCTATGCGCCGCGATGGCCTTGGACACAGGGTGGTCGCTTCGTCCGGCCAGCGCAACGGCCCATTGGATGACCTCGGGCTCAGTCGCCTGCAATGCGATGACATCGGTGACGACCGGCTTGCCCAGCGTGAGGGTTCCGGTCTTGTCGAGCGCCAGTACCGTCAGCCGGTGAGCCTGCTCCAAGTACAAGCCGCCTTTGATGAGGATGCCTCGTCTGGCGGCCGCGGTCAGCCCGGATACGACGGAGATGGGCGTGGACAGCACCAGCGCGCAGGGACAGGCAATCACCAACAGGACGAGCGCACGGTAGACCCAACTGAACCAGTGCGCGCCGGTCGCCAGCGGCGGTATCAATGCAACCGCCACGGCGACAGCGAACACAGCCGGCGTGTAGTGCCTGGCGAAGGTATCCACAAAGCGCTGCGTGGGCGCTCTCGTGCCTTGCGCCTCCTGTATCGCGCGAATGATTCGGGCCAGGGTCGAGTCGTTTGAACCCGCTGTGACGCGATACGCCAGTTCGCTGTTCTGGTTGATGGTGCCGGCGAACAGCGGGTCGCCGACGGCCTTGTCGACAGGCACGCTCTCGCCGGTGATGGCCGCCTGGTCTACGGCGGACGCCCCGGAGGTCACCTGACCATCCAACGCAATGCACTCGCCAGGACGAAGGCGCACGAGCGCGCCGACCTTGACCGTTGAGGCGGGAACCTCCCGCCACGCGGCGCCGTCCTGAACCGTTGCCGTTTCCGGGGCCATGGCCATCAATCCATCGACGGCGCGTCGGGCACGGTCGAGAGACTTGTCTTCAATCATCTCGGCGATGGCGAAGAGCACCATCACCATCGCGGCCTCGGGCCACTGGCCCAACACAGCTGCGCCTGTCACCGCCACCGTCATCAGGGCGTTGATGTTGAGATTGAAGCGCCGCAGGGCCAGCAGACCCTTGCGATAGGTATCCAAGCCGGCCAGTCCGATGGCGGCTGCAGCAAGCACGATGGCGCCGACCGAGTGGTCGCCGAGGGCCAGTGCGACGCCCTCGGCGGCCAGCGCGAGCACACCACCCGCGATGAGCTTCCAATGGCTCTCCTTGGGCGTGAGTGCGTGCGCCGCGACGGGCGTAGCTTCCGCCGAGTCAAGGTCTTCCGTTTGTTCTGCAGCGTGGCTGTGAGAGTGCGACGTCGCGTGTGTCGGATTCGCCGTACGGATTGCTATCGACGCCAGTCCTTGCCCGCGGTTCTTCGCTGCGGACTTGTCGCCCAAGCGAACCTCGAACCCGGAGCGCCCCGCAGCCATGACCAGGTCTTGGTCCGGAACGTTCTGGTGGTCGATGCGAACCGACCGTCGAATGAAGTCTGGAGTGACGTCGCGTACGCCGGCGATGCGGCGCAGTTCCTTCTCGACCATGCCGAATTCGGCAGCGCAGCACATGCTCGGCACGGCCAGGAGCGTTGTCGCGCCGGTAGAAAGCGGCGCAGTGGTGGCCACCGACACGTCCACCCGGTGCTCGGCGCCACAGCAATCACCACTCCGGGAAGCCATCTTCTTGTCCATGCGAAGATTGGAAACTATGTACCCGGTATAGGGTCAAGCCGTAGGGACTTGTGATGAAGATTGGTGAGTTGGCCGCGCACGCTGGATGCGATGTACAGACGGTTCGGTTCTACGAGCGCGAAGGACTGCTCGAGGAGCCGGAACGCGAGGCCTCGGGCTATCGCCGCTACGCTGAACGGCATCTGAAGCGCCTGCAGTTCATACGCCACTGCAGGTCGCTCGATATTCCACTGCCCGAAATCCGGGACCTGCTCGCGTTCGCGGCGGCGCCCGAACAGTCTTGCACTCACGTCGATGCGCTGCTCGACGAGCACATCGATCGTGTGAAATTGCGACTGAAAGCACTTCGAACGCTCGAGAAGCAACTCGTGGCTCTGCGCGCGAGGTGCGACGGAGCCCCCTCGCATTCGTGCGCCATCCTGGAGAGCTTCATGACCGCCGCCGAGGAGAACGCCTGTGCGTGTCATCCGGCTGCGTAGTTGCCACGCGTCGGACTCTGAGTGAGTCTGCGCCGGCATTCGACGGCTCTATGAGGATCTACCGACTCCAGAGAGCGCTGGTCGACTACAGCAGTCGTTCGACCGGACGCCGCGCCAAGGTCAGCTGTGGGGCCTGACCGCGCCATCACGGTCACGGCCAGGAGCGGCCCTTCGTGGCCGGCCGCTTTCGGGTCGCCTCGCCTGAGCGATTCCGGCTTTCGTGACTCGCATCAGTGTTCGCCGGCTCCTGGTCGCGGCGCGTGCGCTGGGCTCAGGTTCCCTCAAGGTGTGGACGCGGCGCGGCGCTTGCGTCGCGCCTGCTCGGCCTCTGCCAGTGCCTGGCGTACGAGCGAACGAGCCGCCCAGGCGGCGGCGTCGAGAGCCTCGTCGATGCTCGCGCGGCTGATGTCGCGCACGGCGATCACAGCCTCGGTGCCCATCACCATCGACAGCGCCTGCTTCAGCCGCTTGCGCGCCGCCGGCGTCAGCACGTCCTTCAGCGAATCGACGATCGGCTCGATGTAGCCCATCCGCCGGCCCGGGCGCAGCGGCGTTTCGTGCGACCCGCTTTCGAGCCACACCGTCATGAACGAGCGCTCCATGACGTGCAGGCCGACCTCGTCGTCGATCAAGAGCTTGTTCACCTCGTTCGCCGCCCGGCCAATGCCCTCAACGGGGTCGTCACCCGGCTGCCAGAAGTGCTCGAGCGGCTTCATGCCGCGATCGGCCGCCGTCTCGCTGATCAGCGCCTCGACTGATGAGAAGTAGCGGTACGCCGTGGCGCGCGACACCAGCGCGCGCTCGGCCACTTCGGCAAAAGTGGGGTTGTGACCCTCGTCGCGCAATGCGAAGGCGGCATCGATCAGCGCCTGCCGGGTGCGGCGCTTCTGGTTGGCGCGGCCTTCCGGGTCGACGTCTCGGTGCGGTGAGCTTGACTTCGAGGCTGGCATGGAAAATAATGAGACATCTGTCTTATGACAGAACGATGGTCTCATTATAGACACTTGTCCAACCAATCAACCAACAACCAAGCAAGAGGGTGCCCCCTTATGAATGCCGAGCTGCAGCAGCGATTCGATCGCATGATCGACCGCCATTTCCGTTTCGAGGCCGAAGACGATATCGACGGTGTGCTGAGCACGATGGTCGACGACGTCGAGCACGACGTGGTGGGGTATCCCACCGGCCCGGTGCGCGGCAAGACCGCCGCGCGGGGCTTCTACGATGGCCTGTTCGCCGACCTCGCGGGTGAGAAGGTGACCACGCTGCGCCGCTACTACGGCCCGGACTTCGTCGTCGACGAGAGCCTGTGGGAGGGCACTGCTCCCGGCACGCCGTTCGGCATTCCAGGGCAGGGGCGGCGCCTGACCTTCCGGTTGCTCCACATCTTCGACATGGCGCCGGACGGCCAGATCAAGCGCGAGAACGTCTGGCTCGACTTCGCGTCGATTCTTCAGCAACTGAACGCGCCGCTGGGCGCATGAGGAGCAGGCCATGAATCACAACCTCCGCGCGCGCGCATGGTTTCGGCTCGCTGCCGCCTACTTCGCCGTTGGCGTGATGCTCGGCGTGGCGATGGGCGCTTCAGGCGACCACTCGCTGTTCCCGGTTCATGCCCACATCAACCTGCTGGGATGAGTGTCGATGGCGCTGTTCGGGCTCATCGGCACCGTGTACCCATCGATCACCGAGGGCCGCGTCGCTGCTGCGCAGTTCTGGATGCACAACGTGGGTGTCCCGGTGATGCTCGTGGCGCTGATGCTTCGCATCAAAGGCGTCCAGTCGGTCGAGCCATTGATCGGCATCGCATCAATCGTCGTCGGCTGCAGCGTGCTGCTGTTTGCATGGCTGGTGTTCGCGCGCATCGGCGCGCGGGTCGAGAGCCAGAGCGCCGCGATGCGCGAAGTACGCGCGTCGTAGCGCTCGGAAAACCAGCGGCAGCTCCGGGGCGGCGCGTCGGCATCGGGTGAGCGTCCGTCTCGGGTCGTCTTCGACCGCACGGTCACCGTAGTCGACCGGCAGTTCTGCGTGAGATTGCTGTCATAGCAGTTCGGGTGTCGGAAATGTGTCGTTGATCCGCCGCTCGGATTCATTCGGCGGACTTCGCTGGACGGCCACTTCCTGTCGTTCCTCAACGGCTGCTCTTGAGTGATCAAAGAAATGGGTTTGCCCGCGGTGAACCTGACTTGGCCATGGGCCATATTCGCTGGATGAGTGGGTCGACGTGCGAGCCAGCCTAGCCACTAATCAACCTCCAACATCTGCCGCAAGGATTGATCGGACGTCGGCGCCGAGACTCGATGCATTAGCATGAACGCCGTTGCGTCGTGAGTTGCTTTGCGTGGTCTTGACCGCTCCAGTCGACGGCTCCGCATTCCAAACGCATCCGATCGACGACATCGGTCGCATCCGTAATTCGTACGCCGGCGCAACGAATCTGCCTAGAAAATATGAGAACGAATTCCTCGTCGATCGCGACCGAGTTGAACCACGTCGAGCCGGCGGGCGACAGCAGCCTCGTCGGGTTCTACCGCGCGATGAACGGGGCGCAGCGAAAGACGTTCTGGGCCTGCTTTGCCGGCTGGGCGCTCGACGGTATGGACTTCATGATCTACCCGCTGGTCATTGGCAGCATCATTGCGCACTGGCATGTCGATCGCGGTACGGCTGGCCTTGCGGTCACCGTGACGCTGCTCGCCTCGGCCCTCGGTGGGTGGGTCGCCGGCCACATGGCTGATCGCGTTGGTCGAGTGAAGACGATGCAGATCACCATTCTCTGGTTCTCCTTCTTCAGCCTGGTGTGCGCGTTCGCTCAGAGCTTCGAGCAACTCATCGTTGCCAGAGCACTCCTTGGTTTCGGGTTTGGTGGCGAGTGGGCCGCAGGTGCCGTGCTCATGGCTGAGACCATACGCGCGCAGCACCGCGGGCGGGCCGTGGGCTGCGTGCAATCCGGGTGGGCGGTCGGATGGGGGATGGCGGTTCTCGCGCAGGCCATTCTGTTCAGCACGTTGGGAGACGAGAGCGCATGGCGTGCGATGTTTCTTCTCGGTGTTCTGCCGGCGCTGCTCGTGCTCTATCTCCGTCGGCATGTGAAGGAGCCGGCCATCTCGGTGCGCACGCGCGAGGTGCAGATGGCCAATGGGGACCGTCCCGGCATCTTCGAGATCTTCACGGCGCCGATGTGGAGAACGACACTTCTGGCTGCCTTGCTGACCACCGGAGCGCAAGGCGGCTACTACGCAATCGCCACCTGGCTGCCGACGTTTCTCGCGACCGAACGCCAGTTGAGCGTGATCCGTTCGACGGCCTACCTCGCCCCTCTCATCTTCGGAAGCTTCACGGGCTATCTCGTCGGTGCCTGGCTGGCCGATCGCATCGGTCGGCGCATGTTGTTCAGCGTGTTCTCCGTCGGCGCGATCGCGCTGACGATGATCTACCTGCGCTTGGACGTCACCAATCGCGCGATGTTCTTCCTGGCATTCCCGCTTGGCTTCTTCGCCAGTGGCTACTACGCAGGCCTGGGGCCGTTTCTGAGCGAGATGTTTCCGACCCGGCTGCGCGGGTCCGGTCAGGGTTTCGCCTACAGCGTCGGGCGCGGGATGGGTGCGTTGTTTCCCGCGCTCGTGGGGTTCATGTCCTCCAGGATGTCGCTGTCGGCGACCATCGCATTGTTTGCAGCGGGCGCCTATGGTCTCTTCCTGTCGGTGGCGCTGGTGCTGCCCGAGACGCGCGGCCGCGACCTCGGCGCGATACGGCCGCAGTTCACCGAGTGACGCCTGCCGTGCGTGACGACGCCGACGAATCCGAGGGCGTGGTTTCAGTGCGCAGCGGCCCGGATGATCAGGTCCGCGACGACGTCGGGTCTGGAGACCATCACCACGTGTGAGCCTCCCTCGACGACGACGGTCTTCGCCGAACGCGCTCGTTCGGCCATGAAGGCTAGCGCAGCGGGCGGGATGTTCTTGTCCAGGGTGCCGTAGACAAAGTAGGACGGTATGGCCTTCCATGCCGGCGCTGTCGACTGCTCCCCCAGCGCGGCATCGGCGATCGGGCGCTGCGTGGCGGCCATCAGGCGCGCGGCAGCCAGCGGCACGTCGGCCGCGAACTGGTCGCGGAACTTGTCCTGCTTGATGTACAGGTCGTTGCCCCCGCCGGGCAGAGGCACTGCGGTATCGAGCGTGGGCGCGAGCGTGCTGCCCGGGAACTTGCCGGACAGCCCGATCGCGGTCTCGCCCGCCTCGGGTGCGAATGCGGCGACGTAGACCAGCGCCTTGACGTTGGGCTTGCCGACGGCCGCCTCCGAGATCACCGAGCCGCCATACGAGTGCCCGACGAGCACGACAGGCCCGCGCACGCCGTCGAGGACGCCTCCCAGGTAGGTCGCATCGGACTTGACGCCACGCAGCGGATTCGCTGCAGCGATCACCGGATAGTTCTCGGCTTGGAGGCGGCGCACCACGCCTTCCCAACTCGACGATTCGGCAAAGGCGCCGTGCACGAGCACGATCGTGGGCTTCATCGCCGGCGCGGCCTGAGCCCACGCGACCATCGGCAGCGGTGCCGACAGCGCGACGAATGCGAGCGCGGCGAGGAGGCCTGCGCAGCGGTGAGTGTTCTTGTTCATGCGAGTTCCTGAGAATCTTGACGTGAGGTGTCTGTTGTCGATCAGGCGCGAGAGACGTCGATGACCGCCTGCGCAAAGGCCTGCGGCGCTTCCTGAGGCAGGTTGTGGCCGACGCCACCGCCCAGTTGCCGGTGCTCGTACCGGCCTGAGAACCGCCGCGTATAGCTCGCGGGTTCGGGATGCGGCGCGCCGTTGGCGTCGCCTTCCAACGTGATGGTCGGTATGCGGATGTTCGGCGTCGCGGCGATCCCGGCCTCGATCGTGTCGTAGCGCGATTCGCCGTCGGCCACGCCGATCCGCCAGCGGTAGTTGTGCACCACGATCGCGACATGGTCCGGGTTGTCGAAAGCCACGGCCGACTGCGCGAAGGTGGCGTCGTCGAAACGCCATTGCGGAGATGCCTGCTGCCAGATGAGCCGGGCAAAGTCGCTGCGGTACTTCTCGTAGCCCGCACGGCCGCGATCGGTCGCGAGGTAGAACTGGTACCACCATGAGAGCTCGCCCTTGGGCGGCAGCGGTTGCTTGTTCACCTCGCGGTTCACGAGCAGGTAGCCGCTCACCGAGACCAGCGCCGTGCAGCGCTCCGGCCACAGCGCCGCCAGGATGCACGCCGTGCGTGCGCCCCAGTCGCAGCCGGCGACGGTGGCCTTCTGAATTCCGAGCGCGTCCATCAGCGCAATCGCGTCCTGCGCGAGCGCACCTTGCTGTCCGTTGCGCACGGTGTCGCTCGACAGGAAGCGCGTCGTGCCATAGCCGCGTGCGTACGGGACGATGACCCGGTAGCCGGCGCGGGCCAAGGCAGGCGCGACATCGACATAGGTGTGGATGTCGTAGGGCCAGCCGTGAAACAGCAGCACCGGGGGACCGCCCGCCGGGCCCAGCTCGGCGTAGCCCACCTTCAGCAGGCCGGCGTCGATCAGCTTCAGCGTGCCGAAGTTTGCGCTGGCGTGCGGCGGCTGCGCGATGGCGCTGTCGGCGGCACGCGCGCTCGAGGCGCTGAGCGTGGCGAAAGGTGCCGCGAGAAGGGTCGCGGCGGTCGCGACGAAATCGCGGCGGCTCGGGTTCGTTTCATCTGCCATGGTCGGGCCTCTGCTCGTTGACGAAGATTCGCGGGATGCAACCTCCGATGAACGTCAGTAGACGAGACGGACGTATCGACGATGTGTCACGGTGGGGCCGTTTTGAATGCGTGTATGGCAGGATCGCCGGGCGGACACAGAGCCATACAAAGCAGGCCCAGGACCCGCGCGAACTGCGAGCGGCACTCGGTCAGTCGTCGCCCGGCTCGACGAGCGCCGAGAACACATAGCCCTCGCTTCGAACCGTCTTGATGTAGCGCGGCTCCCGCGCCTCGTCGCGCAGGCGCTGGCGCAGCCGGCTCACGAGCAGGTCGATGGAACGCTCGAACAGCTCGGCCTCGCGCCCCTGTGTCAGGCTCAGCAGCTGGTCGCGGCTGAGCACCTTCTGCGGGTGATCGAGGAACACGCGCAGCAGCCGGTACTCGGCGCCGCTCAGCGGCACCACGACGTCGTCGGCGTCGAGCAGGTGGCGTTCTATCGTGTCGAGCTGCCATTCGCCAAACACCAGGCGCCGCGCTTCCTCGGTCGAACGCATGTTGGGCGGCAGCATGCGGGCGCGCCGCAGCACCGCGCGCAGGCGCGCGAGCAGTTCGCGTGCCGAGAAGGGCTTGGGCAGATAGTCGTCGGCGCCCATCTCGAGGCCGAGGATGCGGTCGGCCTCTTCACCGCGCGCCGTCAGCATCAGGATGGGCGTGGCCTTGTGCTTGCCGGCGCGCAGGTCGCGACACAGCGTGAGCCCGTCCTCGCCGGGCATCATCAGGTCCAGGATGATCAGGTCGAACGGGCCCGACTCTTCAAGTGCCACGCGCATGTGGCGGCCCGTGGGCACCGCCACCACGTGCATGCCGCTCTTCTTCAGGTAGGTGCTGAGCAGCTCGCGAATCTCTCGGTCATCGTCGACGATCAGGATGCGGTCGCTGGCGGGCGCAAGCATGGTGGGGTCCTCCGGCCCGAAGACTAGCCGAACGTGAAGGCGTAGGCCCGCACGCCCGGATCGAGAAACTCGATCTCGAAGAGACGATCGCCTGCCGAAGACCGTTGTCGCACGAGCTGGTACAGGCGGTACGAATCCACCTGGCCGAGGCCATCGGCATCGACGTCGGTGCCGTGGTCGTCTCGCGGGGCCTTGCCGTCGATGCGCACACGGAAGCGGATCGGCGCGCCGTCCCGCGAGGGGCCTAGCACCAGGTGCAGATCGCGCGCGCGGAACCGGTACGCGATGCGGCCGCCGGGCTTGTCGAGTTGCGCGTGCTCGCCCGTCACGGTCCAGGTGCCCGCGAGTGTCCACTCGTTCAGACGCAGCGACCGGGCCGCCACGTACGAATGAACCGGGCCTGCGCGCAGGCCGTCGTCGGCCGATCGGAAGCCTTCGGCCTGCGCGAAACCCACATAGGTCTCGCCGGACTCGGCCGGCACCGCGGCGGGCGCCGCCTGCGTGCCAGGGCCTTGCGGAGAGACGAGATCGTCTTTCACGTCCGTGCGGCCCGCTTCACGCAATAGCTGCTGGATCATGCGTTCGGCCTTGTCGTAGCGTCCTTCGCCCAGTTGCTGTTGGCGGATGCGGCCCTGCGCGTCGACGAAATACAGGGTAGGCCACGCCCGCGTGCCGAACGCGCGCCACAGCGCCTGCTTGCTGTCGACTGCCACCGGATAGTCGATCTTCAGATCACGCACGGCATGCAGCACGTTGCCGGGGTCTTTCTCGAAGTCGAACTCCGGCGTGTGGATGCCGAGGACCACCAGGCCTTGCGACCGGTACTTCTGCGCCCATGCGCGAATGTAGGGCAGCGTTCGCAGACAGTTGATGCACGAGTAGGTCCAGAAGTCGACCAGCACGACCTTGCCGCGCAGGCTCTCGGCCGTCAGCGGGGGCGACTGGATCCACGCGGTGGCGCCGTCGAACGAGGGCAGCATCTCAACAGCATCCGAGGTGTCGCCGAACGAAGAACTGCCGGCCGATGCGAATCGAATGCCGCAGGCGAGCGCCAGCGCGGCGACCGAGAGCGCGGGTGCGAGCCGGCCCAGCAGGGTGCGAGCGATCGTGGACATCGTGGCGACCTCGATGAAGATGGGTGACGCAAGGCCGGTACAAAATCAGGCGGAGGGCAGAACCAGCCTGGCCTCGAGACCGCCTTCGGGCCGGTTGTGCAGTGACAGTTCAGCCCCTATGGTCATCGCGAGCTGGTGCGCGATCGCCAGGCCCAGGCCGGTGCCACCGGTGCTGCGGTTGCGCGAGTTTTCCACGCGGTAGAACGGCTTGAACACCGCCTCGAGCTGATCGGGCGGGATGCCGGGGCCGCGGTCCATCACCGCAATCACCAACCGCTGGTCCGACAGCCTGACCCGCACCAACGCATCGCCGCCGAACTTGAGGGCGTTGTCGATCAGATTGGCCAGGATGCGCCGAAGCGCGTACGGCCGGGTCATCACCGGCGCACCGGCCTCGCCCTCGATGCGGACGTTCTGTCCGGTGTCCTGGTAGTCGCCGACCAGCGAATCGAGCAGAGCACCCACATCGAGGCGGCGCGACGCTTCGGCCTCGCCGTGCAGGCTGCGCGCGTAGGTCAGTCCCTCCCGCACCAGGCGCTGCATCGCGTCCAGATCGTGGCGGAGCTTGTCGCGCTCGGCATGCCCCTCCATCAGATCGGTGCGCAAGCGCATGCGCGTGATGGGCGTCTGCAGGTCGTGCGAGATGGCGGCCAGGATCTCGACGCGTTCGTCCATGTAGATGGCGATGCGTCGTTGCATCGCGTTGAACGCCTGCGACGCGCGGGCCACCTCGGTCGGGCCACCGTCGTGAAGCGTCACGCCCCGAAGGTCGGGGCCGAGCTGGTCGGCCGCGGCGGCCAGGTCCGCGAGCGGACGCGTCACCAGGCGCACCGCCAGCCACGCGCAGGCGGCGAGCACCACGAGTTGCAGCAGCAGCGCCCACATCACCCAGCCCGACACCGGCATCGGCACGCGCCGGGCGCGCACGAAGAGATCGCTGCCGTCATCCAGGCGCACCCGGATCATCACGGTTTCGCGCGCCGAAGCCAGTTGCGCGAGCTGCGTCACCTTGAACGGACGCAGCGCGCGCACGATGGCATCGGCGAACTCGCGCAGCTGGGTGGTCTGAGGAGCGGCGCCCTCCACCTGGCCCGTGAGCGCAAAGCGGTAGTTCGGCCGCTCCAGGCGTTCGAGCCACGCAGCCCGCTCGTCCGCCGGCAGTCGGTTCAGGATCGCCACTGAGCTCGCGATGTCGAGCTCGACGCCGGTCATCATCAGCGCGCGCAGCGCCAGACTGCGCTCGTACTGGATGGAAGCGAAGGCCAGCACCTGAGCGATCGCCAGACCGACCACGATGATCAGCGTGACGCGGGCGAACAGCGTTCGCGGCAGCCAGCTCCGCCATGCCGGCCCTGGTGCGTGGTCGGCCATCGGACTCGTTTCCGTGGGAGCGGGCATGGCGTGCTGTGACGGTCGATGCGCAGTGTCAGACCAGGGCGATCTGGACGTCGATGTTGCCGCGGGTGGCCTTGGAATACGGGCAATTCCGATGCGCGCCGTCGACGATGGCCTGCGCCAGCCGGGGCTCCATGCCAGGCAGGTTCACGCGCAAGCGTGCCTGGAGGAAGTAGCCGCCTTCTCCGGTGCCGAGATCGACCTCGGCGTCGACCGTGGTCTGCGTCGGCAGCGCCACGTGCAGGCTCTTGGCCACATGCCCCATCGCGCCGATGAAGCAGGCCGACCATCCGGCGCCGAACAACTGCTCGGGATTCGTGCCGTCGCCTTTGGCGCCGGGCGGCGTGAGCGAGATGTTCAAGCGGCCGTCGTCGCTGCGCGACGTGCCGCTGCGGCCGCCGGCCGTGTGGGTCTTGCCCGTGTAGAGGACTTGCTGGATTTGCGCCATTGCGGGGCTCCTGGTGAAGCGTTGGAGAAGTG
>Ga0207684_10002633_pt1 | contig 17956 bp, 16 predicted proteins | sample KBSK5501metaG_FD_184342 | JGI IMG/M metagenome (GOLD analysis project Ga0207684, IMG submission 184342) | Corn, switchgrass and miscanthus rhizosphere microbial communities from Kellogg Biological Station, Michigan, USA - KBS K5-50-1 metaG... | ecosystem: Host-associated > Plants > Roots >...
CCCGATCGCGATGCCGACCTGGCTGCTCGCCGGGCCCGGCAAGAACTGGCAGAGCGCGACCAGATCGGAATAGCTGCGGTCGTCCAGCCATTTGCGCCGCTCGACGAACTCCGAACGGAAGTAGCCCAGGTGGGCGATCGGGCCGCCGAAAGAAGTCAGCCCCAGGCGGAGGAAGGCGAGGAACACGGACCAGGGCGACGAGCGGCCCGATGCCGGTGCGTCGTCGTTCGTTGTGTCGTTCGTTGTGTTGTTCGTTGTCGGGTTCATCGAGTCGAGCGCACGTTCAGAGCAGCTGTCACGCGTCCGTCACACGCCGCGTGCCACGATGCGCGGTTCACGCAGATCCACTCCACGCTCATGTCCACGCCCATGCCGAACCAGCCCGCATTCTCCCGCCGCCATCTCCTGCAGCTGTTGGCCGGCGCGCCGATGCTTCCGATCGCCTCGACGTTCGCCGGTTGCAGCGCGCCCGTCGGCGGCGGCAGCAGCGACGGCGCCGCGTCGTCCGGCACGAGGTTCGACAGCGCCGCGTTCTCGTCCATGCCCGCTCCGACTCTGCAGGATGCGGCCGCGATGGCCACGATGCATGTCGCCGGCACGCTGGAGCTGAACTTCAGCGACAACTCCGTGCGCACCCACCAGCTCGCCTACCAGCCCTTCTTCATGACCGGCGACATGGTGAGCGACGGACGCGGCGGCCAGGTGCTGGCCGGCGGCTACTACGACATCAACGGCCGGCCCATCATGGACAAGTCCGTGGCCGGCCAGGAGCGCCAGTTCTTCTCCGATTGCGTGGACGGCAGCTCGCTGCTGAAGCTCGACAAGGCCAGCGTTCCCGGCGTCAAGGGCAATGCGGTCTTCGCGGTGGTGCAGTTCGAATACACGACGCGCAACCAGGCTGCCGGGCCGATGTACGGCCTGCTGCCGTCGCCGATCGCAGTGCTGACGCTCGATCAGGACCCGGCCACAGGCAAGCTGTCGCTCGTCAAGTACGCCAACGTCGACACGTCGGGCGTCAAGGGCCTGTGGATCACCTGCGGCGCCAGCCTCTCGCCGTGGAACACGCACCTGTCCAGCGAAGAGTACGAGCCCGATGCGACGGCCCCGAACGAAGCGCGCTTCCGGGGCTTCAGCCAGAACCTGTTCGGCAGCCCCGACGCCGCCAGCCCCTACGACTATGGCCACCTGCCCGAGGTGACCGTCCGGCCGGACGGCACCGGCAGCATCGCCAAGCACTACTGCGTGGGCCGCCTCTCGCACGAACTCGTCCACGTCGCGCCGGACGAGCGCACCGTGCTGATGGGCGACGACTGGAGCAACGGCGGCGCCTTCATGTTCATCGCCGACAAGCCGCGCGACCTGTCGTCCGGCACGCTGTACGTCGCGCGCTGGAACCAGACCTCGGGCGCAGGCCCCGGCGCGGCGACGCTGGACTGGATCAGGCTCGGTCACGCGAGCAGCGCCGAGATCAAGGCGCTGGTCGCCGGCGGCATCAAGGCCGGCGACATCATGGACGTGAAGAAGTCCGACCCGAACGACGCCCGCTACACGAAGATCCCCTACGCCGGCGGCTTCAACTGGGTCCAGGTGATGCCGGGCATGGACAAGGCGGCCGCGTTCCTCGAGACCCATCGTTATGCCGCGCTGAAAGGCGGCAGCATGGGCTTCACGAAGTGGGAAGGCACCTGCATCAACAGCAAGGACAAGGTCGCCTACGTCGCCATGTCGCGGATCGAGACGCCGATGACCAACGGCTCGGGCCACGTGAAGGTCGAAGGCCCGTACTCCGGCGCCGTGTATGTGCAGAACCTCAAGGGCGGTCGCCAGGACACCCACGGGGTGGCGATCCCGAGCGAGTGGGTCCCCGTCGACATGGCCGCGATCCCGGCGCTGATCAGCGAAGACCTGGGCGGCGGCAAGCTCAAGCAGCAGGACGCGCTCGGCAACTTCGCCCACCCGGACAAGATCGCGACGCCGGACAACCTGAAGTTCTCCGAGCGGCTGCGCACCCTGTTCATCGGCGAGGACAGCAACACCCACGTCAACAACTTCCTGTGGGCGTACCACGTGGACACGAAGCAGCTCAGCCGCATCCTCTCGACGCCGGCCGGCGCCGAATCGACCGGGCTGCATGCGGTCGACGAGATCAACGGCTGGAGCTACATCGTGTCCGCGTTCCAGCATGCGGGCGACTGGGAGTCGCCGTTGCACGACAAGGTCAAGGGCACGCTGGCCCCGCTGATCGCCGCCCGCTACAAGAACCGGTTCGGCGCCAGCATGGGCTACCTCACGGCGCAGGCCGGCGGCATTCGGCTGAAGTCGGGCTGAGCCGGGTCCGTCGCAGCCTGTCAGCTCTCCGGCAGCTCGAAGATCTTCGTCATCGCCGCCCACTTCTGCCCGGCCGGCGTCCACGGCGTGGGCGACTGGAAGGTCCACATCAGCGCTTCCCAGCGCTGGATCACCGGGTGCGCAGCCGATTCACGGGCGTAGCGGTCGGCATCGAACACCGCGTCGTCGGTCGTCATCACCATCACCATCCGCGTGCCGAGCCGGTGGATGGTCATGCCGGTGACGCCCTGCTCGCGCAGGTGGGCGACGACCTCCGGCCAGACCGCGCGGTGATGCGCTTCGTACTGCGCGATGAGGGCGGGATCGTCCTTCAGGTCCAGCGCGAGGATGTGCTGCATGGCGTCGTCAATCCAGCGCGCGGTCCAGATGGGTGTAGCCACCGTCGACGAAGATCCACTGCCCCGTCGTGTGGCTGGAGCGCGGCGACAGCAGGAACACCACCGTGTCGGCGATCTCCTGCGGCGTGGTCATGCGCCGGCCGAGCGGAATGCGGTGTTCGATGCGGGCCTGTGAGGCGGCAGGGTCGGGCAGCCGGTCGAGCTCGGCGCGGTACATCGACGTCATCACCTCGGCCGGCACCACCGCGTTCACGCGGATGCCGTTGTCGCGCAGCGCCGCGGCCCACTCGCGCGTGAGGCCGAGCAGCCCGCCCTTGGCCGCGACGTAGCCGCTCGTGCTGCCCTGCCCCGTCAGCGCCGTCTTCGACGCGATGTTGACGATGCTGCCGTCGCGCCCTGCGCGCAGGTGCGGCAGGCAGTGATGCGCCATCACATAGCACTGCGTCAGGTTGCGCTCGATCGACGCGACGAACGCCTCGCGGCCCGCCTCGAGCCCCACGTGGTCGTTCACGCCTGCGTTGTTGACGAGCGCGTCGATGCCGCCGCATTCGCTCACCGTGCGCCTGATCGCGCCTGCGCATTCCGGCTCGTGCGTCAACTCGACGCGATGGAAGCGGTAGAGCGGCTGCACGGCCCGCAGGCTGCGCTCGAACTCCTCGTTCAGCGGATCGCGGCCGAAGACCACCGGGACGGCGCCCTCGTGCGCCAGCGCGAGCGAAATCGCGGCCCCGATGCCGGAGCCGCCGCCAGTCACGACGACGACCTTGCCATGCAGTTGCAGATCCATTCGTGCTCCCGGTTCAGGTCGCGGCGCGGTGCAGATGCGCCTGCAGCGAGGCGGGCTTCATCGTGATGGAGTAACCCGGCGCCGTGGGCGCGACGTAGGCGGCGCGCTCCACGCGGCACGGGTCCACGAAATGCTCGTGCAGGTGGTCCACGTACTCCGCCACGCGCCCGTCCCAGGTGCCGGCCATGCAGAGGTAGTCGATCATCGCGAGGTGCTGAACGTACTCGCACAGCCCCACGCCGCCGGCATGCGGGCACACGGGCAGGCCGTGCTTCGCGGCCATCAGCAGCACGGCGAGCACCTCGTTGACCCCGCCCAGGCGGCACGCGTCGATCTGCACCACGTCGATCGCGCCGCGCATGATGAACTGCTTGAAGAGGATGCGGTTCTGGCACATCTCGCCGGTGGCGACCTTCACCGGCGCGATGGCTGCGCGGATCGCGCGGTGGCCCTCCACGTCGTCCGGGCTCGTGGGTTCCTCGATGAACCACGGCTTCGCGAACGCGAGCTCGCGCACCCAGGCGATGGCCTGGTCGACTTCCCAGACCTGATTGGCGTCGATCATCAGCTGGCGGTCGGGGCCCAGCACCTCGCGCGCGACGCGCAGCCTGCGCCGGTCGTCCTCCAGGTCGCGGCCGACCTTGAGCTTGACGTGACGAAAGCCGGCGTCCACCGCCTCCTGGCACAGCCGCCGCAGCTTCGCGTCGTCGTAGCCCAGCCAGCCGGCCGAGGTCGTGTAGCACGGGTAGCCCTCGCGCAGCAGCCGGTCCCGCCGCTGCTCCTTGCCGAGCGCACGCTCGCGCAGCAGCGCGATCGCTTCCGTGGGCGTGATGCAGTCGGACAGGTAGCGAAAGTCGAGACAGCGCACGAGTTCCTCGGGCGACATGTCGGCCACCAGCTGCCACAGCGGCTTGCGCTGCTGCTTGGCCCAGAGGTCCCACACTGCGTTGACCACCGCGCCGGTGGCCAGATGCATCGCGCCCTTGTCGGGGCCTATCCATCGCAACTGGCTGTCGGCGGTCACGTGGCGCCAGAAGCGGCCCATGTCCTCGGCGATCCAGGCCAGGGTGAGCCCGACGACGAGGTGCCGCATCGCCTCGATCGCGGCACAGCAGACTTCGTTGCCGCGGCCGATGGTGAACGTGAGCCCGTGCCCTTCCAGCCCCGGCTCGTCGGTCTCGAGGATGACGTAGGCCGCGGAGTAGTCCGGGTCCGGGTTCATCGCGTCGGAGCCGTCGAGCTGCCGCGAGGTCGGGAAGCGCACGTCCAGCACGCGCATGGATCGGATGGTGGCCATCGCGCCGACCTCGTTCGGCGATCAGTCGTACAGCACCGCGGCGATCTTCGGATCGGCGATGTTGCTCTTGTCGTACCAGAAGAAGCCGGTGTCGATCACCTTGGGCAGCTTCTCGCCCTTGAGCGCCTTCACAGCGGCCTCGACGGTCTTGTAGCCGATGCCCACCGGGTTCTGCGTGATCGCGCCGGCCATCGCGCCGCTCATGATCGCGTCCTTCTGCTGCTTGCCCGAGTCGTAGCCGATGATGACGAGCTTGCGCTTCATCTCGCGCGCGCCGTTGACCACGCCGATGGCCGAGCCCTCGTTGGCGCCGAACATGCCCTTGATGTTCGGGTTGCCTTGCAGGATCGACTTGGTGACCTCGGTCGACTTCAGGTGATCGCCGCCGCCGTACTGGACGCTCACCACCTTGATCTTCGGGTGGGCGGATTTCATGCGGCCCACGAAGCCGTCGACGCGGTCGATGCCGGTGCGGCTGGTCTGGTCGTGCGCGACCACGGCCACGTCGCCCGCGTCGCCGATCAGCGCCGCCATCTTGTCGGCGGCGAGCGCGGCGGCGGCCTTGTTGTCGGTGGTCGCGGTGGTGACCGGGATGTCGCTGTCCACGCCGGAGTCGAACGCGATCACCGGAATCTTCGCGGCCTGCGCCTTCTTCAGCAGCGGGATCGCGGCCTTGCTGTCGAGCGCCGCGAAGCCGAGCGCCTTCGGGTTCTTGGCGAGCGCGGCCGACAGCATGTCGATCTGCTTGTCGACCATCGCTTCGGTCTCCGGCCCTTCGAACGACACCTGCACCTTGTAGTCCTTCGCCGCCTGCTCGGCGCCCGACTTCACCGCCTGCCAGAACTGGTGCTGGAAGCCCTTGGAGATGAGCGGGATGTAGGTCTGCGCCTGGGCCTGAGCCTGGGCTTGCGCGTTGCCGGCCAGCGCGAGCAGCACGCTCGCGGCCAGTCCCAGTGCCCATGTTCTTTTTTGCAGCATGACGAGTCTCCTTTGCTTGACGTGTGTGTGTCCGGATGCCGTCCGGTGCGGTGGTCTCGACTCTTGGCGATGAACTCAGCCGTTCTTGCCGCGGCGCAGGATGTCGGTGTAGACCGCGAGGATGATGATGGCGCCCGTCACCACGGTCTGCCACTCCTGCGCCACCGAGAGGATGCGCAGGCCGTTGGTCAGCACGCTCATGATGAAGGCGCCGATGATGGTGCCGATCACCGTTCCCCTGCCGCCGGACAGCGACGTGCCGCCGATCACGACCGCCGCGATCGCGTCGAGCTCGTAGCCTTGCCCCAGCGCCGGCTGCGCCGAGTTGAGCCGCGACGCGATGATCAGGCCCGCGATGCCGCAGATCGCGCCGTTGACCGCGTAGATCACGATCTTCCAGAACGACACGTTCACGCCGGACAGGCGCACCGCCTCCTCGTTGCTGCCCAGGGCGAAGGTGTAGCGCCCGAGCGGCGTCTTCGCGAGCACGAGCGCGGCGACCAGCGCCACCAGGAAGAGGATCAGCACGCCGTTCGGGATCGGCAGCGCCGGGACGAAGTAGCCGATCAGCGAGTCCTGCGAGATCACGCTGAAGTTGGGCGTGTCGCTGAAGTAGATCGGCTTGGTTCCCGAGATGACGAGCGACAGGCCCTTGAGCAGCATCATCATGCCGAGCGTCGCGATGAACGGCGGCACCTTGAGCTTCGCGACGAGCGAGCCGGAGGTCATGCCCACGAGTGCACCCGCGGCGATGGCCGCGAGGATGCCCAGCGGCAGCGGCAGCCCCCAGTAGGTGAGGACCACGCCCGCGACCACCGCGCAGAAGGTCATCAGCGTGCCCACCGACAGGTCGATCCCGCCCGAGATGATGACGAAGGTGCTCGCGATCGCGAGCACACCGTTCACCGCGGTCGCCTGCAGGATGCTCACGAGGTTGTCGGTCTGGAAGAAGTTCGGCGACGCGAAGCCGAAGAACACGACGAGCGCGATGAGGCTCGCGAACGCGAGCAGCTTCTGCCGCGCTGCGGGCCTGAACCAGAGGCGCTTCACGGGCGATGCTTGATCGCTCGCACCTGCCACGGCTGCGTTCGCAGCGGGTTGAATGTCGGAAACGCTCATGCCGCTTTCCTCGTGGTGTCGCGCAGCGTGGCGAGCTGCATGATCTTTTCCTGGGTGGCTTCGCGCTCGCTCAGTTCGCCGGTGATGCGCCCTTCGCACATCACGACGATGCGGTGGCTCAACCGCAGCACCTCGGGCAGCTCCGACGAGATCATCACGATCGCCTTGCCCGACTGCGCAAGCGCCCGCAGCAGCCGGTAGATCTCGGCCTTGGCGCCCACGTCGATGCCGCGCGTGGGCTCGTCGAAGAAGAGGATGTCGCAGTCGCGCAGCAGCCACTTGGCGATGACGATCTTCTGCTGGTTGCCGCCGGACAGCAGCAGCACCGGCTGCGCGAGCGACGGCGTCTTGATCTGCAGCTGCCGCACCAGCGCGCCGGCCGCCTCGCGCGTGGCGCCGGCGTCGACCATGGCGCCCAGGCGCACGAAGCGCGACAGGCTCGCCATCACGATGTTGGTCTCGACGTCCAACCCGGTGGCCAGCCCGAAGTGCTTGCGGTCTTCCGAGAGGTAGCCGATGCCGTGCTTCACGGCCTCCTGCGGGCTGCGGATCCGCACCGCGCGGCCGTGCACGACGATCTCGCCGGCATCGATCGCATCGGCGCCGAACACGGCGCGCGCCACCTCGGTCCTGCCGGCGCCCATCAGGCCCGCGAAGCCGAGGATCTCGCCGCGCCGCACGGTGAAGCCGACATCGCGAATGACCTGGCCGCGGCACAGGCCGCGCACTTCCAGCACGATCGGTTGCAGCACAGGCGGCGACGACGTCTCGGGCGGCGGCGCCGCCTCCCGGGCCAGCTCGCGGCCGACCATCATCGCGATGATGCGTTCGGTGCTCGTGCCGGCCATCGGCGCGGTGGCGATGGTCCGGCCGTCGCGCATCACGGTCACGCGGTCGGCGATCTGCTGCAGCTCGTCCATCTTGTGCGAGATGTAGACGATGCCCACGCCCTGCTCGCGCAGCCGGTGGATGATCCGGAACAGGTCCGACACCTCCGCGTCGTTGAGCGCCGCGGTGGGCTCGTCCATGATGAGCACGCGCGATTCGAACGACAGCGCCTTGGCGATCTCCACCATCTGCTGCTTGGCGACCGAGAGGTGGCCGACGATGGTCCGCGGGTCGAGCCGCAGGTGCATCTGCTCGAAGATGGCGCGGGCCTGCGCGTTGAGCGCGTCTTCGTCGAGCAGGAAGCCGAGCTTGCGCGGCTCGCGGCCGATGTAGATGTTCTGCGCGGCGCTCAGGTGGTTCATCAGGTTGAGCTCCTGATGAATGATCCCGATGCCCATGCGCTGCGCGGCGCGCGGGCTGTCGGCCTCGACCGGTTGGCCGTCGAGCAGCACCTCGCCGGAGTCCTTGCGGTAGATGCCCGCGAGGATCTTCATCAGCGTCGACTTGCCCGCGCCGTTCTCGCCCATCAGCGCATGGACTTCGCCGGCGGCGAGATCGAAGTCCACGTCCTGCACGGCCTGCACGCCGGCGAAGGCCTTGTTGAGACGGCGCACGCTGATGAGGTTCATGTCCTGAGGCTCATGCCGCGGCGGGTGCCTTCGCGGGCGTGGGCAGCGCATAGAACCGCGCCGCGTTGTCGCGCCAGACCGCGGCTTGCTGCGTCGCATCGAGCTCGCCGACCAGCGTGTCGCAGACCGATACCCAGCGCGCGTACGAGCCCGCCAGCGTCAGCACCGGCCAGTCGCTACCCCACATCAGGCGGCCCGTACCGAAGTGCTCGACGAGCGTGTCCCACACCGGTCGCACGGTTGCCACGGCGGCCTCCACATCGCCTACGGCCGCGGGGTCGGCCTCGGTCAGCAAGGCCGAGAACTTGCATTGCACGTGAGGATGCGACGCGATGTCTCGCATGCCGGCACGCCACGTCGGCACCCAATCGGCCTGCCAGCCCTCGCGCAGCGTGGGCTTGGCGGCATGGTCGATCACCACGTCCAGTTCGGGCCAGCGGGCGATGAAGCGCAGCAGCGCGGCGAGATGCGGCGGCTTCACGAGCGCGTCCAGGCGCAGGCCGTGGTCGATCAGCGCGTTCACCATCGCGGCCTGCGGCGCGTGGGCGATCCACTGCACGTCGGTCATGTCCTGCAGCATCGGGCGCACGCCCTTGAACTTGGGGTGCCGCGCCCAGCGTTCCAGCACGGGGCGCCGCGCCGCATCGGACAGGTCGATCCAGCCGACCACGCCACCGATCCACGCATGTTGGTCCGCCAGCGACAGCAGGAAGTCGGTCTCCGCCTCGCTGGCCGCGGCCTGCACGAGCACGGTCTGCGACACGCCGTGCTCGTCCAGCAATGGGCTGAGATCGGGCGGCTCGAAGTCGCGCAGCAACGGGCGCAGCGCGGGCTGCGCCGAGTCCAGCCATGCATAGTCGCCGCGGGATCGCCGCCAGAAATGCTGGTGCGTGTCGATGCGCATCGGTCTGTCGTGTCTCCGGTGCTGCCGTTCTTGGTCAGGCCACTCTACCGACCGATGTTCGACATGGGGAGGCCGCACTTACCCTAGTGGCGACCCCTAGTGGCACCCGACACTGGGGGAGATACGCTGCGCGAGAGGGAGGAGCCGGGCCGTTTTCCTGGTCAGGCCAATCGAGTTTCGACGATGCTCGAACAGGTCAAACAAGTCGAAGGCCGGCGTCTGTATCAACAGATCGCCGATCAGATCCGCGCACTGATCCAGCAGGGCCGCTTTCGGCCGGGCACGCGCCTGCCCACCGAGCGCGAGCTGGCGCAGCAGCTGCGTGTGTCGCGCCCGTCGGTGCGCGAGGCGCTGATCGCGCTGGAGATCGAGGGCAGCGTCGAAGTCCGCATGGGCGCGGGCGTCTATGTGGGCAAGGTGTCCGACCGCCCTGCCTCATCGCTCGCCGACAGTCTCGGCGACAGTCCGATCGAGCTGATGCACGCGCGTGTCATGCTCGAAGGCGAGGTCATCGTGCAGGCCTGCGCGCGCATGACGCCGCAGGGCCTGGCTGACATCCGGCAGGCCTTCGAGGACATGCGCGACGCGATCGCCGCGCGCCGCTCGGGGCTCGAGGCAGACCGGCGCTTTCACCTCGCCATCGCCGCGATGACCGGCAACTCGGTGATCGAGCGGCTGGTGCGCGAGCTGTACGACGAGCGGCACAGCCCGCTGTCCCGCAAGTTCAGCGCCCATTCGGAGAACGTGCGCCGCACCTGGGTGCACGCGGTGGAAGAACACGAGGCGATCCTGCAGGCCCTGGAGGCGCGCGACGCGCTGGCGGCGCAGGCGCGCATGCGGCAGCACCTGCACGCGTCGGCGCAGCGCTGGGTGGATGGGGGACAGAACGACTGGGCTTGAGCCGGCGCGGCTCTATTGCGAAATGAGGTCCGCCGTTTCGGCGGGGTGGGCGGCGAGGCCGCCGGCCAAGTGCCAGGCTTGCGCATGGCCGAGACAGCGCATGCGGGCGGCGGCCTGCATCGCGCGTTGCCCACTGCGGCAGATGAAGACCAGCGGCGGCGCCGTGTCGGGGCGCAGCCATCGTTCCGCGTGCGCGGGCAGGTTCGCCATCGGTACGTTGAGCGCGGTGACGCCGCCCATCACGACGCCACCGCCGACCCGGTGTTCGCAAGCCTCGCGCACATCGACCAGCACGACATCCGGATGCTGCTGCAGGAAGTCGTGCAGCGACGCTGCATCGGCAATCGCGTGATCCTCGAACCGCCAACCCTGTTCGACGCCCCCACTCCGTTCGACGCCGCCATTGCGGTCGACCCCCGCACCCCGTTCGGGCTGAGCCTGTCGAAGCCCCGCGCTGCTCGGTGCCCCTTCGACAGGCTCAAGGCGAACGGGCTCTTCCAGCGCCCGCCCGCAACGCGCGATCGCGTCGCACGCCGCGGCGATGGTCGCCGCATCGACCAACGGCCCGAACGACAGCCGTATCGCCGAGCCGCTGCACCACGCCGGCAACCGCATCGCCTCGAGCACGTGGCTGGGCTCCGCCTGGCCGGATGAGCAGGCACTGCCCGCGCTGACGCGCAGCCCGGCCGCGTCGAACAGGTTCAGCAGTTCCTTGCTGCTTACCTCAGGCACCGAGAAGTTCAGCGTCGTCGGCAAGGCCATGTCGAACGGCGCGTTGAACCGCAGGCCCGCGAAAGCGCTGCGCAGGCTGCCCGCCAGCTGATCGCGAAAGGCGGCCAGTTGCGCGGGCGCTCGAAACGTGCAGCCGTCTTCGAGCGCGGCAAGCACCGCACCCAACGCCGCGATGCCGGCCATGTTCTCGGTGCCCGAACGCCAACCCGACTCCTGCCCGCCGCCCACCATCAGCGGCGTGAACGGCGCCCCGGCGCGCACGTAGAGCAGGCCCACGCCCTTGGGCGCGTACAGCTTGTGGCCGGAGAACGGCGCGTAGTCGATGCGCGTGGCGCAGAGGTTCAGCGGCAGCTTGCCCAGCGCCTGCACGCCGTCCACCAGCCACAACGCGGCGCTGCCGCTGGCGACCAGCTCGCGCTCGATGCCGGCCAGGTCGGAGATCACGCCCGTTTCGTTGTTGGCCGCCATCGTGCACAGCAGCGCGGTGTCGGGCGCGAGTGTGCGCAGTCGGGCCAGGTCATGTCGGCCGTCGCCGCCCACCGGCAGCGCGAGGATCTCGAGGTCCAGCCCGAGCAGGCGATTCCAGTGCGCCAGGCTTTCGGGCACGGCCTTGTGCTCGGTCGCGCCGTAGAGCAGCCGGCGGCCGATGGGCTGGCCGGCGGCGCGACGTTCCCGCAGCGCGACCAGGGCCGACAGCACGGCCGTGTGGATGCCTTCGGTGGCGCCGCTCGTGAACACGACGCGGCCGTCGCCGGCGCCCAGCACGCGCGCCGCACGCTGCCGCACCGATTCCAGCAGCGCCTTCGCGCGCAGCCCGGCGATGTGCGTGCTGCTGGGGTTGCCGTAGTCCTGTTCCATCGCCAGCCGGGCGGCGAGCACCGCCTGTGGCAGGACGGTGTTGGTGGCATTGCTGTCGAGATAGATCTGTGGCGCCATGGTCGTCTTGTGCGATGTTCAGTGCGGCATTTTGAACTTCGACTGTCGACAATTCATTTCAATTCAGACCCCGGAATGGCGCCTCAATAGAATGAACGTTTCTTCGCGTTCTGGGTACAGGTGAAATGAACACACTCGACCGATACGATCGTGCCTTGCTCGGCGCGCTGCAGGAGGACGGCGCCCTGTCGATCGCCGCGCTGAGCGAACGCGTCGGGCTGTCGGCCACGCCGTGCTGGAAGCGCGTGAAGCGGCTCGAGGAAGAGGGCTACCTCGAGAAGCGGGTCGCCATCGTCAACCGCAAGAAGGTCGGGCTGGGCGTCACGGTGTTCGTCAGCGTGCGCACCGGCCAGCACGACGAGAAGTGGCTGAAGCGCTTCGCCGCGGCGGTGGTGACCTTGCCCGAAGTGCAGGAGTTCCACCGCATGAGCGGCGACGTCGACTACCTGCTGAAGGTCGTCACGACCGACATCGACGGCTACGACGCGTTCTACAAGAAGCTGATCCGCACGGCGCAGCTGTCGGGCGTTTCGTCCGCGTTCTCGATGGAGCAGATCAAGAGCACCACGGCGCTGCCGCTGGAGTTGACGGCAGCGCCGCGCTGAAATTGAACGCTCAAGAGCCTTCATCGCAGAGGCGCAGAGTCCCGCAGAGGCGCCCTTCTTGTATTACTCCCTCTCCCTCTGGGAGAGGGTTGGGGTGAGGGCCAACGAGAAGCGCCAACCTCGCAAGGCGTCTGCCACTCGTTGGCCCCCACCCTGGCCCTCCCCCAGAGGGGGAGGGAACCGGATCCCGCGTGCCTCGCTGTCTCGGCAAAGGCGCGTGCAGGACTGAGAGAGAGAACCGTCGGCTTGCCCGGCACGCCGATAAGCAAAGCGGGAATAAGTATTTGCCATTGGCATACTCCATGCATGATGATCCGAAAATCGCATGCTTGAACCATGGAACCGCGCCAACTCGAAGCCTTTGCCGCCGTGATGTCCACGGGCAGCGTCACCGGTGCCGCGCGCCTGCTGGCGCGGTCGCAGCCGGCCATCACGCGCCTGGTGCAGGAGCTGGAGGCCGAGATCGGCTATCCGCTGTTCACGCGCAACGGCCCGCGCGTGACACCCACCGAGCAGGGCTTCCTGCTGCACGAGGATGCGGAGCGCGCGTTGTCGGGGCTGCGCCAGATCCACATCCGCGCCGCCGAGATCGCGCGCGGCGAGGCCCAGCCGCTGCTGCTGGCTGCCACGTCGGCGCTGGCCGTCGGCCTGTTGCCGCAGGCGCTGATGCAGCAGGAACGGCGCACCGGGCCCGTGCCCATCCAGCTGCGCACGGCCGCGCCGGAGCAGGTGCTGCATGCGGTGCTGACCGGCGCGGTGCAGCTCGGTGCGTGCAGCCTGCCGCTGGAGCATCGCGGCCTCGAGGTCCACTGGATCGGGCAGCTGCCCTGCGTGGCCGTGCTGCCCAGGCGCGACCCGCTGGCCGCGCTGGAGACCGTGCCGCTGGCCGCGCTGGCGGAGCGCCGCCTCATCACGATGAGCAACCCGTTCCGCCTGCGTCACCGGCTCGATGCCGATCTGGCGCAGGCCGGGCGCGTGCCCGACCGCCGCGCCGCGCTGATCGAGACCAATTCGTCGATCAATGCCCAGGCGCTGGTGCGCGCCGGCCTGGGCGTGGCCGTGCTGGAGCCGTTGACGGCCCACGGCGCACCGCTGCCGGGCCTGGTGGTGCGCCCGCTAGACACCGACATTCCGTTCTTCTTCGGCGTGATCACGCTGCAGTCGCCATCGTTGGCCGCGCCGGTGCGGGCGTTGGCCGACGCGCTGCTGGCCGCCGCCGCGGCCCTGCCCGGCTTCGTGCAGCACGACCCCGCCGACCACGCCCGGCTGCTGCACGACGGCCCGCCCAAGGGCGGCGCGACGCGCCGTAGCCGCGCCCGCACGCGTCCCCGTACCGCCAAAGGTTCCACCCGATGATGACGGCCCCGCCGCCCGCCGGCCTTCCGGCACTCGAAGCGCGGCTGCGCCAGGATCTGCAGTGGCTGGGCCTGCCGGCGCGGCGCTGGGTGCCCGCCTCGGCGCACGGCGATGTGCTGGACACGGCCATCATCGGCGGCGGCATGGCCGGGCTCGCACTGGCCGCGTCGCTCAGTCATCTCGGCGTGCAGGCCCGCATCTTCGACCGTGCGCCGGCCGGGTTCGAGGGGCCGTGGGCCACCACGGCGCGCATGGAGACGCTGCGCTCGCCGAAGGAGTTGACCGGGCCCGCGCTGGGCCTGCCCGCGCTGACCTTCCGCGCGTGGTTCGAAGCGCAGTTCGGCCCCGCCGCGTGGGAGGCGCTCGACAAGATTCCGCGCCTGCAATGGGCCGACTACCTGCGCTGGTACCGCCGGGTGCTGACCCTGGACGTGCGCAACGGGCAGCAGGTGGTCGCCGTTGTCCCGCGTGCCGACGGCCTGGTGCAGCTGGACCTGATCGACCAGGCGGGCGAAGGCAACGGCTACCGCGTACGGGCCCGCCACGTCGTGCTGGCCACCGGGCGCGACGGCCTCGGCGGCCCGTGGGTGCCGGACTGGGCCTGCGCACTGCCGCGCGAGCGCTGGATGCATTCATCTGATGTTTGGGACGGCGCATCGCTGCGCGGCCTGCGGGTGGCCGTCATCGGCGGCGGTGCATCGGCGATGGATGCGGCGGCCACCGCGCTGGAGAGCGGCGCCGCGCGCGTGGACCTGCTGATCCGCCGCGCCGACCTGCCGCGCATCAACAAGGGCAAAGGCGCCGGCAACCCCGGCATGGCGCATGGCTTCTGGACCCTGCCCGACGCCTGGAAGTGGCGCTTTCGCCGCTACCTGAATGCGCAGCAGGTGCCGCCGCCGCACGGCAGCACGCTGCGCGTGTCGCGCCACCCGAACGCGTACTTCCATCTCGCAGCGCCCGTGCTGCAGGTCACGCCGCGCGACGACGGCGCCTTGCGTGTGGACACCGCCAAGGGCTCGCTCGCCGCCGACCGGCTGATCTTCTGCACCGGCTTTCGCACCGACTGGGCATTGCGCCCGGAATTCGCGGCGTTCGCATCGCACGTCCGGCTCTGGCAGCACCGCTACACACCGCCAGACGGTGAGCACGACGCCGAGCTCGACGGCTCGCCCGACCTCGGGGCGCTCTACCAGTTCCAGGAGAAGACGCCCGGTGCGTGCCCGGGCCTGACCCGCGTGCACTGCTTCAACTACGCTGCCACGCTGTCCCACGGCGCGACCACCGGCGACATCCCGCAGATCAGCGACGGCGCACAACGCCTGGCACGCGGCCTCGCGGCGCAGCTGCTGGCCGAGGACGTGCAGCAGCACTTCGACGCGGTGCAGCGCTACGCCGAGCCCGAGCTGGATGGCGACGAATGGACGCCCGCAGAGTTCCCGGCCTACGACGACGACCACGAGGGCACCGCATGACCGGCTGGCTGCTGCGCCGCCTCGCGCAGGCCTCGGTCGTCGTCGTGCTGATGACGCTGATCGTCTTCATCGGCCTGCATGCGATCGGCAACCCGATCGACATCCTGATCGGCGAAGACATGAACCAGCAGGAGCGCCTGCAGGCCATCCACCGACTCGGGCTCGACCAGCCGCTGTGGCGCCAGTACCTCGCGTTCGTCGACGGCGCAGTGCACGGCAGCCTGGGCCGCAGCTTCGTCTACCAGGACGACGCGATCCGCCTGATCCTGCACCGCCTGCCCGCCACGATGGAGCTGGCGGTGGCGGCGCTGCTGCTGGCCGTGGTGATCGGGGTGCCGCTGGGCCTGTACGCCGGCATGAAGCCGGAGCACCCGCTGGCCAAGGCGCTGATGGCCGCGAGCATCGTCGGCTTCTCGCTGCCGGCCTTCTGGGTCGCGCTGATGATGATCATGGTGTTCAGCGTGCAGCTCGGCTGGCTGCCGGCCAGCGGCCGCGGCGAGACGCGCGTGCTGCTGGGCGTGCCGTGGTCGTTCCTGACGCTGGACGGCTTGCAGCACCTGCTGCTGCCGGCCCTGAACCTCGCGCTCTTCAAGATCTCGCTGGTGCTGCGCCTGACCCGTGCCGGCGTGCGCGAGGTGCTGCCGCAGGACTTCGTGAAATTCGCGCGCGCCAAGGGCTTGTCGCCGGCGCGGGTGGTGCTGATGCACGTGCTGCGCAACACGCTGATCCCGCTGGTGACGGTGCTCGGGCTGGAGCTGGGGTCGACGATCGCCTATGCGGTGGTCACCGAAACGATCTTCGCGTGGCCCGGCGCCGGCAAGCTGATTCTCGACAGCATCAACAGCCTGGACCGGCCGGTCGTCGTGGCCTATCTGATGGTCGTGGTCGTGATCTTCGTGACGCTCAACCTCGTGGTGGACGTGCTCTACAAGCTGCTCGACCCGCGGGTGCGGCTGGAGGGTGCGCGATGAGCGAGGCAACCGACGTGAGTGCCGAAGGCGTGCAGGCCGCGCGCGCGCGCCGCTTCGATGCGCATTCGATCTGGTGGCGGGTCGCGGCCGACTTCCTGCATTCGCGCGTGGCCGTGGTGGGCCTGGCGCTGCTGGCCATCGTGACGATCGCCGCACTGGCCGCGCCGTGGATCACGCCGCAGAACCCGTACGACCTGATGCAGCTCGACGTGCTCGATGCGCGGCTGAAGCCGGGCACGGCCAGCAGCGCCGCGGGCTACACCTACTGGCTCGGCACCGACGGACAGGGTCGCGACCTGTACTCGGCCATCGTCTACGGCTTGCGCATCAGCCTGCTGGTCGGCGTGGGCTCGGCCGTGATGGCGGCGGTGCTCGGCACCGGGGTCGGCCTGCTGGCCGCCTACGCCGGCGGCAAGGTCGACGCTGCGCTGATGCGGCTCGTCGATCTGCTGCTGTCGTTTCCGACCATCCTGATGGCGCTGATGATCCTGGCCTATGTCGGCAAGGGTGTCGCCAACGTGATCTTGACGCTGGTGCTGCTCGAATGGGCGTATTACGCGCGTACCGCACGCGGCCAGGCGCTGGTGGAAACGCGCCGCGAGTACGTCGAGGCGGCGCGCGGCCAGGGCATTGCGCCGTGGCGCATTCTCACCGGGCACATCCTGCCGAACTGCCTACCGCCGCTGCTGGTGATCGGCGCGCTGCAGATCGCGCGCGCGATCACGCTGGAAGCCACCTTGTCGTTCCTCGGCCTGGGCGTGCCGATCACCGAGCCGTCGCTGGGCCTGTTGATCTCCAACGGCTACCAGTACCTGCTGTCCAACGAATACTGGATCAGCTTCTTCCCCGGGCTGGCCTTGCTGATCACGATCGTCGCGATCAACCTGGTGGGCGACCAGTTGCGCGACGTGTTGAACCCGAGGCTGCAGCAATGAGTGCGGACATCATCGACGCCGTGCCGACCCTCGAGGTGCGCCACCTGCAGACGCGCTTTCACACGCGCGCCGGCGTGCTGCCGGTGGTGGACGACGTGTCGTTCACGCTCGGCCGCGGCAAGGTGCTGGGCCTGGTCGGCGAATCGGGCTCGGGCAAATCGGTGACGGGCTTCTCGATCATGGGCCTGGTCGATGCGCCGGGCCGTGTCGAAGGCGGACAGCTGCTGTTCCAGGGCCGCGACATGCTGCAGATGTCGCCGGCCGAACGGCGCGACCTGCGCGGCAACCGCATCGCGATGATCTTCCAGGACCCGATGGCGACGCTGAACCCGGTGCTGCGCATCGACACGCAGATGATCGAAGCGGTGCAGGCCCATCGCCGGGTGGGCCACGCGGCCGCACGCCGTCAAGCCGCCGATGCGCTCGCGCAGGTCGGCATGCCCAGCCCCGAGGATCGGCTGCGCGCCTACCCGCACCAGCTTTCGGGCGGCATGCGCCAGCGCGTGGCAATCGCGATCGCGCTGCTGCACGGCCCCGACCTGATCATTGCCGACGAGCCGACCACCGCGCTGGACGTCACGATCCAGGCGCAGATCCTGTCCGAGATGCAACGCCTGGTCGCCGCGCGCGGCACCTCGCTGATCTGGATCAGCCACGACCTCTCGGTGGTCGCCGGCCTGGCCGACGAGATCGCCGTGATGTATGCGGGCCGCATCGTCGAGCACGGCACCGTGGATGAGGTGCTCGACGACCCGCAGCA
>Ga0207684_10002634_pt1 | contig 17952 bp, 16 predicted proteins | sample KBSK5501metaG_FD_184342 | JGI IMG/M metagenome (GOLD analysis project Ga0207684, IMG submission 184342) | Corn, switchgrass and miscanthus rhizosphere microbial communities from Kellogg Biological Station, Michigan, USA - KBS K5-50-1 metaG... | ecosystem: Host-associated > Plants > Roots >...
GATGAGCGAGGCGGACATCCTGCGGGCCGCGATGGGGAAGAAGGACAAGCCCAAGATGGCCAAGCAGCGGACGAAGTTCGTGACGGGAGCGGTGGAGCGGGGGATCTCGCCGTCGACGTCGGAGGCGCTGTTCGATGGCATCGCGAAGTTCGCCGAGTACGGGTTCAACCGCGCCCACTCGGCGGCGTATGGGGTGATCGCCTATCAGACCGCGTACCTGAAGGCGAACTACCCGTTGGAGTACATGACCTCGCTGCTGATCCACATGGAGGGGTCAGCGGATAAGGTCGCTACGGCGATCGTGGACTGCCGGATTCGCGGCATCGAGGTGCTGGCGCCCGACATCAACCGCTCGCGGGCCGACTTCTCGATGAGCGACGGTCGCATCTTGTTTGGCCTGGCGGCGATCAAAAACGTGGGGCAGCATGCGGTCGAATCGATCGTTTCGCTGCGCGATACCGACGGCCCGTTCAAGTCGTTGGAGGACCTGTGCGAGCGGACGGTGGCGATCCAGGACGTGAACAAGCGGGTGCTGGACTCGCTGGTGCAGTCGGGAGCGTGCGATTCGCTTGGCGAGCGGGCTCGGCTGGCGTTTGTTCTGGAGCACGTGGTGGCGCGGGCGGAGCGGGCGCGGCGAGATCGCGAGTCGGGGCAGACGTCGCTGCTCGACATGGTCGGTTCGGAGGAAGTGACCGCGGACGACTACGGCCTGGCCATCGATGTCGCGCCGATGGCGGGGGAGGAGAAGCTGCGGCTGGAGAAGGAGCTTCTCGGTTTGTATTTGTCCGACCACCCGCTGCGACGCATTTCGGCTGAGCTGGCGAAGCTTTCGGACACGCAGGCGGTGGAGGTGACCAGCGCGCTGCAGGACACCGAGGTTCGGGTGGCGGGGCTGGTGCGAGAGGTGCGGCGGGTGGTGACGCGGAAGGGCCAGATCATGGCGTACGCATCGCTGGAGGACTTGACGGGGACGGTGGATGTGGTGCTGTTCCCGCGGGTATTCGAGCAGGTCCGCCTGCTGTTCGAGCCGGACAAGGTGGTGGTGGTGGCGGGGAAGGTGGACGCGCGGGCGGGTTCAACACGAGCCACTGGGTCCTCTTCGTCTCCTGTCGAGCCCGAGATGGAAGCCGAGGTCGAGACGGCATCGGTGGTGGCCGACATGGCGTGGCTGTGGGACGACCCGGAATGCCTGCCGGTGGCGCGCCGGCAGCTGCTTCACGTGCGTTTGCCGTCGGGCGACGACGGCCTGGCGGAGCGGCTGGAGGCGGTGCTGGCCCGTCACCCGGGATCGGATGAGGTGGTGTTGCATGTGGTGGTCGGGAGCCGAGAGGTGACCGTGCATGCCGATCGCTATCATGTCCAGGCCGGAGCGGCACTGGCAGCCGAGCTGGACGAGCTGGTGGGCCCGGCGTCGACCCGTCTGGAGACCGTCCGCCCGAAGGCGCAATCGAACGGAAACGGCCGCGGCAAGCCGAGCTGGAAGAGCTGAGATGAGATGAGGTGAGAGGAGAAGAGATGCGCGAACACGAAGACGAGGATGGCGCGCTCGGCCGGTATGTGGTCGTGAAGGCGCTGGAGGATGGGGTGGTGATCATGGGCCTGACGCGGGGCAGGGACACGCGCTCGCACCACTCGGAGCGGCTGGACGCGGGCGAGGTGATGGTGGCGCAGTTCACCGAGCTGACGGCGGCGATCAAGATCCGGGGCCGAGCGGAGATCCTGACCGACGTGGGCCGGGTGGAGTCAGGAAGCTAACTGAACTCCTCGTCTGAGTCCCGCCGCGAAGCTCTTTATACGTTTGGGATGATGGCTGTGATCGCCAACCTGGTGGTCCTGACCCTGCCCGCCGTCCTGGTCGTCCTGTTCGGGATCCTGACCCCGACATACATGAACCCGATGTTTCGCGATCCCCTGGGCATCGTCCTGCTGACGTTAGGCGCCATGGTGATGGTGTTGGGTTACGGAGCCACCTACCTGGCGGTACGGCTCCTTCGCGCCGGTCGACCGCTGTGGCTCTTTGTTCTAGTTATAGCCACCACGCTTGTCTGCGCGTTTCCAGCCCTGTGGGTGGTCTTGCTGGGCCCGGCGCTGTTGATCTTCTTGCACCGGGCCTAGCCGACCGCAGCGCGGACGCCCGATTGGGGCTGGCGGACTCGGGAAGCTAATATCCTTGGGCTGCAGCCCCGCCCACGTAGCTCAGGCGGTAGAGCATTTCCTTGGTAAGGAAAAGGTCCCCGGTTCGAATCCGGGCGTGGGCTCCACACCAACTTCAAGTTCAATTAGACCGTTTCCTGTTATCTTCCGCTCGGTTCGTGTGAAATTCTTGTGCTGTAAGGAAACGGTGCTGTATACTGCTTTTGTGGCCTATCTGAGGAATTCACTGGGTTCGACCGGCGATTTGCGCTCTTGACCGTGGCGGCGCCTAAGGTCGTCAAGCTCCAGACTTCCAGCGCACTCGACAAACTGGTCGAGGATTATCTGGCGCATTGCCGGGCTGGAGGCCTAAGCCCGAAGACGATTCGATTCTCTTATGGCTACCCACTTCGCTCGGTGTTCCTGCCCTGGTGCGCTGAGAACGGGATCACCCAGGTCAGCGAGGTCACGAACCGGAAGCTGGACGGCCTCAGCACCGGCCTGCTCGAGCATGGGAACAAGCATGCACATCTGACCAACCAGACCGTCTGGACGTACATGAAAGCGATCAATCGCTTCTTGGCCTGGGCCAAGGACGAGGGCGAAGATGTGGATGCGAAGGGCCGGCTTCCCAGGCTTCCTAGCAAGGTGATCGAGATTCTCACCCGGGATGAGATCCAGGCGATGGAGGATAAGGCAAACTCGGAACGCGACGCAATCATCGTCAGGCTGCTTGGCGATACAGGAATCAGAGTGGGGGAGCTGGTTTCCATACAGACCAACGACCTCATCGACCGGAACCGGCAGTTCTTACTGCGGATCAAAGGCAAGGGCAGCCGGGAACGCCTGGTGCCTGTCCTGCCTGCCCTTTACCGGCGCATCGAGCGCTATGCCAAGACCAAACGGCCCACTGACGCAAGCGGCAACTGGCTATTCGTCAGCAGCCGCAGATCGCCTGATGGCTCGTATCAGTCCCTGACAGAGAACGGGGTCCAACAGCTGATTCGTGATCTGGCCGAACGCGCCGGCATCAAACGTCGGGTTCATCCACATCTTTTCAGGCATTCGGCGGCCACTTACTACCTGCAGCGGGGGATGGACTCTCTATTGGTGGCCCAAATGCTCGGCCACACGTCGTTGGCGATGATCCAGCGTGTTTACGCGCACTTGAACACGACCGACGTACACGGAGCCTTGCTCCGTGCCCTTACCGAGGAAAAGTAGGCTGTCCAGCCTGGCGGCTCCCGCGACCGCAAATCGAGCTCGTGATCGGTTGAGGTTGATTCGCCCGCACGAGTCCGGTCGTCACGGGCCGCTGTTTCCAATCGATGGACCTCGGGATCGCCGCGACGCGGAGCATCTCGATTCCAGGATCTCCCAATACCTTGCGAAGCAGTCTTTGGAGGACAACGAATACTGGGATTTCAGAATCGCGAAGAAACGCTCCGAGGGTAGACCCTATTTCCAGTACCCGGCGATGATGGTGCCGCGAATGCAGGGGGCCTTGCTTGATGCGTTCATGGACAGCGGCTTAAGGCAACCCAGGGTGCTGGACAGCTTCGCCGGCTCGGGCACGATTCTTCTTGAGGCAATGAAGCGGGGGTTGGATTTTTGCGGCCTTGACGTGAACCCTCTAGCAATCCTGCTTTGCCGAGTCAAGAAGGGGCCGTTCTTAGTCGACTGTATTGAGGACGAAGCAACTTCCCTGATTAGGCGATTGAGACGAGCAGACGGCATGTCGCCGGCGGTCGAGTTTCCGAATGCTGGTAAGTGGTTTTCCGCAGGCACGATTGCCCGTTTATCTCGCATTCATCGCGCCATCCGCAGAATCGACAACCTCACGGTCCGGAGATTCCTGTGGCTGGCCCTGGCCGAGACAGTAAGGCTGTCGAGCAACTCACGCACGAGTACGTTCAAACTGCACGTTCGCCCTCCTACAGACTTGACGCAGGATAAAAGAGACGCGCAGGAAACGTTTGAAAAGGTGTTGGCCCGGAATACCGATCTATTGAGAGGGCAGCGGGATGAGCTGCGTGAAAAAGGTCGACTGTCAAATGGTCACTACAAGGGAACCATCGACGTGCGTGTTGCGGACGCAGCCACAGCCTCGCCGTTCGGGCCGATGTCGTTCGATCTCGTGATCACGTCGCCTCCCTATGGCGACAACACCTCGACGGTGCCTTATGGGCAGCATTCTTATTTGCCCCTTCAGTGGATCCCGTTCGAGGACATCGGCTCTGACGCCGATCCTGCCTGTCTTACTACGACGCAAGAGATCGATCGACGTAGCCTGGGCGGCTCCTCAGAGGGAGCAGTCGAAGCCGACACGCTGCTTTCGGAGATTTCCTTGACGTACCGGGAAACCATCGACAGGCTCGCAAGCCAGCCTTTTGACAGGGCCCTCCGGGTGGGGGCGTTCACACGCGACCTCCATGAAAGCCTCAAGACCATGGCGCGTGGACTGCGACCCAATGGCTACCTGGCAGCAACTCTCGGCAATCGCAACGTTGGGGGATTGCCTGTTCCCCTCGACCGCATCGTTGAAGAACTCTTGCTCTCGCTGCAGTTTGTGACCGTCGCGTCGCTTAGCCGCCGCATCCCACAGAAGCGGATGGCATCGCGCAATACGAGAGGTGAGACTATGCGATCCGAAAGAGTCCTCGTCATGCGCAAGGTGGGTACCGTCTAAGAGTGGCTCAAGTACGGAAGGCGACCACCACCGGAGGAAATCGTCCGGGGCCGGAACGGGCCTCGAGTGGAGCCAGCTTCGACATTGATCCGCGCGTTGTCTATCAGCTTGGTGAGGAGTTGGTCACCAACGAGCTTCAGGCACTTCTTGAGCTCGTCAAAAACGCTTATGACGCCGACGCGAGATCCGTACGGATAAGGATTGATACGAGAGTCGGTCCGGGTGAGGAGTCGAGCTTTCCTGAAGCCCAAGGTGTAATCGTTGTCGAAGACAACGGTGAGGGCATGGATGCCGAAGCCATTGAATCTGGTTGGTTGCTCGTGTCGAGCTCGCTCAAGCGGATGATGAAAGAGGCCGGGCAGGTTACCCGCAAGCACAAGCGGACTCCATTGGGCGACAAGGGCCTGGGTAGGCTCAGCGCACAGCGGCTCGGGGACAACCTCGAAATATTCACACGCACGGCCGACGACACCACCGAAAGGTACGTCGGCGTCCATTGGCCAGACTTCTTGGCCACAGACAGACTTCGCGACGTCCCCGTGTTGTCACGCGAGATTCGGCCACCGAAGCGTAAACAGGGCACAGAGCTTATCGTCTCGAACCTCAGAAACCTGAGCATGTGGAATAGCGATGACGCCGCTACTGAGCTGGCGAGCCAACTATCACGATTTATTTCGCCATACCGGGGAGTGCGCGATTTCAGTCTCGCACTCAGCATCAACGACAAGCCGATAGACCTGGCAAGAATCGACGAGACCATCAGGCGCGGAGCGCGCATCCAGTTTGCCTTCATATTCGATGGTGAAACGCTTCGGATCGATGGCAAGTGCCGGTTGACGATGTTTCAACCCGCACATCGCGCCAAGCCAGAAGACCGGCTCTTCTTCCGCCAGTACGTTCGGTCTGACAGCGGTCGACAGCTTCGGGACTATTTGGTTAAGACCTTCAGCCAAGGCGCGGCTGCCGATCTGCATCTTCGCCCTTCGAAGCAACCTGGCTGGTACCTAGAGTTCGACCAGTCCATCGAGATTGCCCCGATGGGTGGCTTGCAAAGACTGTCGGACGGAGGCTTCGCGAGTCCGGGACCGTTCTACGGTGAGGTCGAGGGATACCAACTTGACCCGGACGAAAGCCTAACCGGCGAGAAGATAAACATCGATTACGTCAAAAGCCTCGCTGGTATCAGAGTCTTCCGTGATGGCTTCGGCATTCAGTTGCCTTACGACTGGCTTAACTTGGCCAGGTCATGGACATCTGGGGGTTCCTGGTACTCCCTGCGACCAGACAATACGCTCGGTTTCGTAGAAATCAGCGCGGCTGCAAATGCCCAATTGCAAGAGACAAGCGATCGCGAGGGATTCAAGGACTCGTCTTACTACAAGAACTTCCGAGGGATTCTCGAACGGTTCATAACATTTGCCAACACTGCTCAGACACAGCTACGCCGAGGCCTACTTTCATATCGGGATGGGATCGAGTCGGCAGAGGCCGGGCTGGAGGCCGAGACGCCTGAGGAAGCAATCGACGAGCTCGCCCGTAAAGCAAAGAAAGTGTCCGGAATGCGGACAAGGCTCGTAAGTGTCGCCGCTGCCGTTGATGCCAAGACAAGCCAGACTGCTGACCTCCAGGAGCGTCTTGGGTCGGACCTATCATCGGCGGGACTCCGGTCGGCACGCGGCCAAGTCAAGGAACTCGCTGATTCACTTAATGAGGCTCACGCCGTTCTCATGAAGGTTCAAGAGGACCTTGCGAGCTTGGAGGACCTCGCTCCAGCATTGGCCGTTGTCCGCACGCAAGTCGACACGCTACGAAGTGAATTGAACGACACATACGAATTGATGAGCCTTGGGCTCACGTCCGAGGCCATGTCGCACGAAATCGCCCACGTGATGGATAACCTTGCCGTGCGAACCAAGCAAGTTAAGGACTACATCACCGCTCATAACAAGGGCGAGCTGATCGCAGGCTACGTCGACGACGTTCGCTCCGCTATCAGCGCTTTGCGCCGACAACTCGCGCACATGGCCCCTTCTTTGCGCTACGCACGTGAAAGCAGGGAGCGCTTTGATCTGAACGACTTCCTGGTGCGACTGGCCAAGTATCACAACGAGCGTATGTTTGGCCGCGGGATTCGTCTCAAGATCGAGCCAGCTCCTAAACCTTTCTGGGTAAGCGTCAATCCAGGGAAGATGACGCAGATCATCGATAACCTGGTCATCAATGCGCAGTACTGGATCCAGCAGGCGATCGACGCGCACAAAATCGACGAAGGCGTGATGACCATAACGGTCGAGCCGCCCCTGGTTGCCATTGAGGACTCAGGTTCGGGTGTCGACAAGTCCGTTGAAAACTCACTGTTCGAGCCATTTGTCACGACCAAGAAGGACGGCCGTGGCCTTGGTCTCTACGTGGTCCGACAGTTGCTTGCTACAGAAGGAGCGACGATACGTCTTGCGCCCGATCGCAACTCGGAGGGCCGGCGTTATAAGTTTATCCTGGACCTCGCGACCCTAACCTCCGATGGTCACAGCCGGACCTGATTCACCGGACCGTCCCTTGGAAAGCGATCCTTGAAATTGCGGGCCGGAGTGCCAGCGAGAGAAGATCGACCGAATCCGAATCAGCCTGCTATACCATCGCCTTCAAGCGTGATTACGGTTCGTGAATCCAGCCATCGCTGTCTGTCAGTCGTGGCGCCATGACGTCTAACACGAAGACGTTCGCAGAAAAGCTCGATCAGGCGAAACAGGCTCTTAAAGGGATCTTTGATGCTCAATCGATCAGTCGCATCGTTTGTGTCGATGATCAATACGGCGGAGACAGGCACGAGTCTCGAGAGCTCATCCGCCGAATCGGAGTGGCCCGTCGGGCGGGAATCGCGTTGCCGGTATCGATCGCAGAGTTATTTGAAATCGCAGAGGGTGAGGACGACCTTATCACCGAACACCAAATCGACGCGCACTGGCCAGATGTATCGAGGCTTATTCGCGAAAAGGCTCTAGCGGATATTTCTGAAGCGATCAAGGACGTACCGGAGGCACCAGGTCTGACGACCCTCGAAGTCCTTGAGAAACTCGTCGAAGGGTTCGATTTCATTCCCCTCGCAGAAGACGGCTGGCGCAAACATCGGGACGAACTTACCAAGGCGGAGGTAGTGGCTAGGACTCTATTCCTCTTCGACCGCTCGTTCGGTGGAGCTTCAGAGTCTGAAAGGGGCCTTGAGTTGGCCAACGAACTCGCAGCCAGTCATCCGGATGCTCTGTGCGGACTTCTAACAGCGACTGTTGGACCCAACGAAGAGCTCGAACTCTGGGAGAGCTTGCACTACAAGGATCGAATGGTAGTCATCTCCAAGGGCCGTCTCGGTGATGATCCGACCAACGTGGTCCCAGCTGTGCGCAGAACTCTCCTCAATCCATGGCGCATTGTGTTGCTAGACGGACTTGAGAAGATGCTTGAAGAGGCGAATCAGATAACGCTGAAAGACCTGAGAAAGCTGGACATTCACAGTCTTGAGCACCTTGTATTTACGACGTCATCTCATGAAGGCATTTGGGAGCCGGATACGTTGCTTCGCCTCTACGCGCTTCGATGGAGGCGCTACGCGCGCAAGAAGGCGCGCGAGGACCAAAAGATCATCCAAGCGGTTAAGGCCATCCGGGCCCTGGCGATCAAACCAGAGATATATCACGGGTCCGAGGAGAAGTCGGCGCGAGATGTTATGCATGAGGAGTGGTACGAAGAGAGTGAGCACATCAATTCGCTCCACTTGCCGCTGGACCTCGGCGACATCTTCCAAATCGATAGGGAGGGCGCCGATCCTCGGACGTACATCCTGATGTCCCAGGCATGCGACCTCATGGTCCGAGCCTCTGGCGACCGCTCGAATGACGTAGTCGAAGTGGACGTGCTCAAGTTGGAGTTGGGTGCGAATGACGCCCACCGATCCGATTGGCTCGATTTAGAGTATTGGGGCGAGCCACCGGCGGGTCAGGACTGGCACGCCCGCATGAGGCCAATCCTCAGATTCTCACTTGATGTTCTTGATTTGTGCACTTTTGATGCGCAGGGCAGGGCCGTGTACGGCGAGCAACGTCAGGTCGATAAGGACAGACTTGCAGTCGCCGGGCTTGCAAGGCTAGAGCGCCTGGACAAGGTCTTTGACAAGACCCTCGAGAGCTTCCATCTGGTGATGACCAGTGCGGTCAAAGCTGAAGGCGACGACAAGGCAAAGCTTCGAGCAATCGCTGAAGCCCAGTTACCCGTGTTGTGTAGTAACTACACCAAGCTGTGCCGACCTGTGGTTGACGGTAATTCAGTCACATACAAATTGAGGAGGATCGGGCGCCTCAGCCTCCCAAGGGCGGCCGATCTGTTGGCGCAGTTCTCTGCATATAACGCCCGGGGCGCGTTCGATCACGACTTGGCTCAATTTCCCCCTGAGACGTGACCACGGCATTCGTGCTAACGCGAAGCCTCAGGTCGGAATTTCGGCGTTCTCGAGGAGTGCTTCGACGCCAGACACAACTGGCGCCTTGAGTAGGGTGTCCGCGATCCTGTGCAGCGTCTTGGGGTTGACGGGCCGGCCGTTACGAGCTGCCGAGATGGTGGCGGCACTGATTCCGGACGCAAGAGCTAGGTCGTTAGCAGTCCATCCGCGGCAGGCAAGCTCACGATCAAGGCGAGAACGGTTTAATCGGGAGCTCATGTCAATGCTCGGTCGTCAGCGAGAGGAATCCGATCCGCTCTAGGGACCGGATGAACTTCTCGTCGGTGTGTATGTTGATCGCATCCGTCGCGTCTTGATCATTGACCCGAAGACGCAGTTGGTCGAGTTGGCCGAGTAGGACCAGGTCCAGGGCGATCCGAATTCGGGAGTGAAGCCGATCAGCGAGCGCGGCATGCTCGTACTCAGGGTCATCGAGAATTGCGGCCACAAGACCTCGGTAGCCGTCTGCCTCGCAAGCGCGATGGAAGACACCATCTCCAGCCGGCTGATACAGCATGCGTAGCGGAAGTTGTGATGTCGACGACGGCTTAATCAATCGGTACACCGCTAAGAGGCCTTCCTCCCGAGGCGGCGGTGGAGGTACTCCCCGAACTGCGGAAGGGCGAAGGCGATAGTCGCCCGTTCTGGCCGGAATACGAGGCCTTTGTCTGCAAGGCTCAGGATGGTCCGCTGAGCCGCGCCGTTGCTAACGCCCAATCTCGTGACGAGCGCACGCATCGATGTCATCTCGCCGTCTCGCGCCACCGCATCCAAGAGGCGCCGCTCGAACGGCGATGTTCGCGCCAACCGCGCGTCGAAAAACGCTCGATCAAGGGCATCCAGCACAGAGGGTCGTTGACGTACGTACTCGTCCACTGTGATCGGAGTTGGCCATGGAGCGGCATCCCAAAGCAAGGCGCCGAAGAACTGGATGAAAAACGGGTATCCCGACGTGTCGGCAATAACCAGGTCGCCAATAGCTGACTCGAAGTCGCGCTCCGCAGCAGTTAGCGGACGAGAGAAGGCATTCAAATCTTCAGGGGGCCGAAGCTTCGCCAGTTCTTCGGCCTGGAACATCCTCTCGCTGTAGCTCTTCGCGCGAGCAAGATTCTCCGTGAGCGTTGGGAGGCCACAGAGAACCAGCATCAGAGGTAAACGTTCTTGCTGAGCTCTGGCGACCACTGCCAGCAGTGTGGCGATGGGAAATTGCCGCATTCGTAGCGAGTCTCGAACGACATGTGCCTCGTCGTAGCAGAGGAGCAAGCCGCTCTTGCCGGCGAGCAGCGCAGCCTGCACAGTGGCCTTCAGAGCAGCAAAGAGCTGATCCTCGAGGGTGACCCGCTGCTGAAGTCGTTCGGACCCAGGGCGGAGTGCAACAGTGAGGCCGATGCCCGCCAGGGACACCGTCAAGCTTCCAAGGAGATCGAGAGCCTCCTGAGCACCTGCGACCACCTGATGTATTCGCTTATTCCTGGCGATGACTTCAGCTGCTTGTCGGCAGTCTTCGACTAGCGCAAGTGCGAGCATGCGCTCCTCTTGAAGGTGTTCGCTCCACTCGCGACGTACGACGAGCCAGTGCTGCTGCTCCGCCGCTTTGGCGTAGTGCTGAAGCAAGACAGTCTTGCCTACACCACGAAGCCCGGTCAGGCGGACATTCCGGGGCAGGTCCGGAAAACCGTCAAGAAATCTGGCGAAGCGATTTAGTTGTGAACCGCGATCGGCCAGGTATGGCGGCTCGAGACCCATGCCAGGCCTAAAGGGATTGCGCCGACCGATTTGACTACTATTTTGCGTAGTCATCCGTAGTCATTGGCCCTCATGCCGCAGCTCGACCCCTCTGCCAGGCAGAGTGCTCGTAAAGCCAATACAACTTGAGCTTGTCCTTCGGCCGGACGAAGACAAGGTCGGCAAAGCGTCGCAGTAGACCGTCGCTCTGATCATTTGACTGACCGCCGGCGTGGCTGCCAAGTCGGTGTCGCTCGGAAGGAATGGCTGAATCCGGCAGCTCCGCAGCTCGTTTGGTGATCCAGCAGGCGAGCTTGATATTCGCCTGAAGGCGGGCCGGATCCAGGCTTGAGTCGAAATACCGATACTCGATCGTGCGTCGCTGTTCGAGGATGTTGCCGTAGTTCAGGCCAACGCCGTGGCTAGCCCCAACACGGTATGTCAGGTCATTCAGGTTCTGGGCCTCCTCGAAGCGCCCTGAGCCCATTGGCCCGCACCATCGATAGCCGTTGCCAGCGCCGCGATGCTGCCGGCCGCCTCGGCCCGTGGCGGCAGCCAGGCGGTACATCAGGTCCTCGGCCCACGCGCAGACGTTGGCCACACGGCGGAACCGATTAACGTCGTGGTCGAGGTTGGCGGAGTCAGCGCCAACGTGGACGTGGCCACCGGTACGAGTTGTTGCGTGAGCGCCTTGATCGCGGAGGATCTGGCACACGTGCTCCAGCTGCGCCCATGTCTCGGGGGTGTCGCGCAGTACCGGACTGACCACCTCGCCGGTCACTGTGGCGTCGCGTTCGACCACCCACCGGCCGGGCGTCCGATGGCTGGAGTGGTAGGCCTCCTGGTATGGGGTTGCCGCCAGGCCGGCCTCGTGAAGCGCGCGCGCGACGGCGTTCGCTTCAGCGCCGTCGAACTCGATCTCGATCCCGAACGTCTGATTGGGGTCGCCGATCACGTTCTCACGCTCGTACTCGGCTGCTGCGGAGCTGCGCGCCAACCGCTTGAGTTGCTGATGCAGGTGATCGTCGGTAAGGAGTGAGCGCTCGCCTTCGGGAACCTCCTCGCCCTGGGAGCGAAGGAACTCTTCCCAAAGATCCTGGGCCTGCCTCTGCTCGCGCTCGACGGCTTGGCGGTCTGCAGTGACGCGGGCTTGTGCCTGCGTGTATAGCTCTGCCCATTCGGGTGAGTCGGCCGGCGGCTCATCGGCCTCCAACTGGCTGAAGGCAGGCGCGGCCCCCGAGACGGGCTCGGCGAGTGTGGTCGCGCCCCCGCCAAGAGGGGCGAGAGAACCCACGGCCGCACGGACGACCGTCGCCATCGCCGCTTCCCGGTCCGCACCTGCAGTTGACCGACTCCCGCCCTTGCTGGGCATAACTCAGCTGGCACGGGCCGTTCGCCCACGCAACGTCTGCTGGATCTGCGCGTAAAGGCTTCTCAAGGTTTCGGGCGACATGCCAGGAGCTGCGTTCGCCTCTAGGCAGAGGACACGGCCGGTACGCAGGTCCTCGACGACATCGACGCCGGCGTAGTCAAGCCCAATGCGGCGGGCAGCCTCCCTGGCCGTTGATACGACCGCAGCAGGCAACACATGCGCCTGCCGGAACGACCATTCGGGTCGCAGCTCCTCAGGCGATGTCCCCTCGGGTGGCTGCTTCAGATAGGCCGAGACGACGCGCCCTGAAAGAACGGAGACTCGGTACTCTCGGCGCTCTGGGATGAACTCCTGGAAGAGGTCGTAGCGAACGCGCTCGCTCCAGCCGGCGTCCGCCCAGATCACTGCCTTTCCTGAGCCGCGAGCGCCATGACGTCGCTTGGCCACTACGCGTTCCGTTCCAAGGAGTGGCGTGTCGTCGGGGCGCGCCACAGTCCGTGGAGCAAGCTCGCCTAGGCGCCTCAGTGAATCGACCTGGTCGGAAGAGGTGCGGACAGACTCCGGACGGTTGAGGGCAACAAGGTCTGTCGGCAGCGCCTCGCTTCCGCCCCAGTTCAAGACCAGAGGCAATCGCTCACCGCCGCGTGGGATCTCGTTCGGATCGTGGACCAGCCGGATCTGAGCGCCTTCGCCGGCAACCGACTCGACGTTGCGCGCCACGGCTTCGGATGGGATCGACGTGGGAGCCAGGATGTACACCGGCACGTCGTCAGACGAGGGCCGAAATGCGACCTGAGTTATGCGGGCGTTGCCAGTCGGGTGCGGTGGGGGACCGTCAGAGCCGGCGATCAGACCTGCCGGGCGTCGGCGTGAGATCTCGAGAAGGCGATCGACACCAGCCTGTCGCGAAGATAAGTCGAATTGGTCCATGACCGACAGACCAACGGTCCGACGCGCGTCCTCCAGGCGGTCGAGCTCCTGGATGCGAACGTCGAGGTCATCAAGCGCAGCGCGAATGGCCTCTTCGTCATCGGAACTGCGCAGTCGGTCGAGTCGGCGCAATCGCGACTGCAGCCGGCGAAGGCGATAGCCATACAGTTCGTCCAGCTCGTCCGGGCTGAGCTCATCCTGTCGGCGGGCGAGTTCGTTAAAGCGCTCGACCTCGGCTCCGCGTCGGAGCGCTCGGCCAATCTCTTCATCCGCGATTACGTAGGCAGATGGGTTAGGCGCCGACGGACCACCGAGTGATCGAGCTATGGGCACCGCGGGTGAGACACCCTCCGTGATTGCTGACGTGACCACCCGGCTTGAGGATCGCCGTCCGCCCTTGCTCGGCATGTTCAAGCCCATCTCATGCGGCACGAAACAGGTCCTGTTGCATGATTTGCGCGTAGATGCGGGTGTTGGACTCGCAGTTGAGCAGGAAGCATTCGCGCGCCGATCGCGCTGCTCGCACGCGCCGGTCCAATAGCTTGCGGCGCTGTGCGAGCGCGTAAGCCATTCCGTTGCAGATCACAAGTTGGCGGCCAGGAGCTGCCAGTCTCAAGGCGAGCAGTCGCTCAGGTGCGTGGATCCCACCGAGAACGAAGGTGACGCCAGCGCGGACTGCTCGGTGGAATAGCGCAATGTCCTCCAACGTCTCGCGAAAGGCGCGTCGTTCGGCGTGGATCTTGCGTCCGCCGCAGAAGATGGAGACTGCGGCCAAGCCTGGTTGGCTGTTTATCCAATCGGCCCAGAGTCGACCGTCAGGTTCGAAAAAGCTCCAACCGATGTCTGGGATCGCCGGCAGCCCCGCGTCCCGGAGCTCGTGATAGAAGGCGAAGCTGCGCCGTTGTTGGACCAACTGCTCGAAGCGTGAGTGGTCGCGCCAGACCGAGAAGTTGGGGGAGAGGATGAGGTCAAAGGAGAGGCTTCTGATTTCATCAATCAATTGGCGCCGATGAGCCCAAACGCCTTCCAGGACCCGGTCCTCGACGTAGAACTCGAGGGCAAGCCGAGTCTCGGCCGACAAGCGGTACACCGTGTGAAGAGGACTGCGATGTTTGGGCGTCAGAGCAGAGCCGGCCGGTCCGAAAACCCGACCCGCGTGGAGTGCGACCCAGGGAAGGCCAACCGAATCGGCGTAAGCCTGGACCAACACGGGAAGGTGAACAGGCAGATCGCGAACCTCGTGATGGGTGACAGCATCCGGCCAGGTGAGGTCGAGACCGCCGAGATGGTCCATCACTGACCGCCTCACGTCCATACGCATGAGCGGGTTGTTCGAGCAGCCCTCGCAGTGTCCGAGAAGACAGAAGTTGGACCTGCCGCCACATCGGTTCAGAGCAGGGCATTGGCTGCAGTCGAGCCCGCACGCATTGGCCATCAAACCGCCTCCTCGAAGGCGTCCAGCTCGCGTCGTAAGTCGGTGAGAAGGGCGTGGACCCAAGCTGAATCTCCCTCGTGGGAGCGCGAGCGCAGGTTGGAGAGCATGCGAGCGAGTTGTCGGCAAAGGTCGGCAAGGACCTGGACTTGCTCATCGAAGGCGAGTGGGTCAGCAACGTCGGTGTGACGGCGTAGCTCCCTCTCGACAAGCGTGGCTACATCAAGGTCGGCGTCCTGCAGGAGGCGATCGACTACTCGGTGGACCTGCCGATGAGTCAGTTCGCGAGCTCGTTGAACCAGCTCGGCCTGGTGATTCGCATCGTGAAGGCGAGCAATCTGGATTGCGTGCTCGGAGGGCAGCTCGCGAAGTACGTCGAGCAGCTCCGGTCCAAGGCGGAGTACAGCGAGCTTGGCCTTGCGCTGGGACTCGGAGATACCGAGTGCCCGCTCGCTTTCGCGCCAGTGCGAGAGCTGGCCCGCGATCGGCTTGCCATCTGCGCCCTTGACCGTGTGGGTCTTGTGTCTGACCAGCAGCTCGCGCAGACCATCGAGGTGCTCGGCGAATTCCTCACGATGAAGGATCCTTCTCTCGTCGAGGGGCTGGAAGGGGACCAGCGACTCGCACAGCAGCTGCTCGGCGACCGCGATGTCGCGGAGCGTCTTGTCGAGCAGGATGCAGTAGGCCTCCTCGACCAGGTCGAGGTCTGCGCGGAGGCGATTCTCCTCGTATTGCTTCTCGAGTCGCTCGAGATAACGGAGGTGGGGATGGATACGTACGAGGATCTCGAGCAAGCCGGCCGCCTTCGCCGCCCGCCAGCGCTGCTCGCCACAGATGATCTGGTAGTGGCCAGGTATTCCGGGCGCAGGTTCCACCTCCAGCAGCGGTTGATGGCGGCCGGCTTTCATTGAGCCGGACAGCTTTTCGACCAGATCGACCGAGACGTTCACGCGAGGCTGTATCGGGCAGGGCTGGATCAGGTCGACAGGAACCACAGCGAGACCGGCGGGAAGGCGATTCTGCGGGGTCACGCGGCGTCGCCTCCTGGGCGGCGATTCGGCGACTGGCCTCGATTCACCAGAACCAGGTCGATCGGCTTTGAAAGCCCCCGTGCGTAAGTCAGCTCATGCGCCGTGCCGGCGCTCTCGCCGTCCCAGAAGGCGAGGACTCGGTCCGCCGAGCGGATCATCTCTTCGTCGCGCGCGAAGTACGCTTCCTCGGCTGTCGGGTAGCGATCGGTCCTTGCCGTCCACACCTCCAGGCGGAGGCCAAGACGCATGCTCGCGTCACGAACCGCAGCCGACGCCCCATTTGTTCGACTGGTGAGGATCACGGCGCAGCGCGGCAGTGCCTCGAGCTTCAACTCAATGAGCTCGCGATCACCGATGGTGCGGCTGCCGCCAGCGAAGATCCTGAGTTGTCGGGCTGCTGTGGGTTGACGACGTCGACGCGAGCCATTTCGGTCGTGAAGGCGCAGCCACCGTGTTCACCAGCTGTCCACTCTCGGTTCCACATTGGTGTCAGCAGGTGGGGGTCAGAGTTTGGCCCCCACGTTTCTTTGATTACTTGAAGGTGAGGCTGGCGGTTTCGATCGCTCATGCGCCCTCACCTCCGCCGTGCCGACGCGTCCACCATTCATGTTTCGCGATGGAGTCCCTCGCCGAGCGCGGCCCACGTGGGAAACCAGGCATGTCGGCGAAGGCGTATCGATGCGGCGGTCCCGCAATCTGCAACCAGACCGCCCCGAGCCATCCGATAGAGGAGACGGTCTCGACTGCGGTCGTCCAGAAGCGGCAGAGGTTGACGCTCGGAGGAAGAACCGGAGTGATCAGGTCGTGGAGTTCGCCTTCGCGCACGCGGGTGGGAGCTACAACCAACACGTGGTGAAGGTCGGCGTGCCGTCGGCCGCGGAAGTAGGAGACATATCCGTTCGCCTTCGTACGGATGCGCCGCGGGTGCTCGGTGCCGCGATCCCACTCCAGGTCGAACGTGATCTCACGGTCGGCGAGAAGATAGCGACCCCAACCGTCAGATGCGGGGCTGCCGTCACGCTCGTATGCGGCGCGACATGTTGCCTCACCGAGCCAGTGATAGAGACCTTGGTCGGGCAGGTCGCGCGCCCCCGCCGCCAGCCTCGTAAAGAGCCGGTTGGCTTCGAGGTCGTGTCTCAGGTGATAGGTCTGTTCGCGCGCGCGACGCGCGCGATCCACTAGTGGTCTTGGGTCGTGCCCGCGGAGATTGGCGACTTGTCTCGCTCCGGACGAGGTCAGCGCATACACGGACGGGTAGAGGATTGAGCCTTGCCAGCGCTTGCCTGGCCAGCGGTGCACGAGCCCTCGCCAGAGCAGATCCTTCAGGGAGAGCTCCGCACTTCTGCGACCGGGGAAGAACAGGTCGGTGACGTGATCTCGATCCAGGCAGCGGTACTGATCGATTGCAAGCAGGATGGCGAGATCCCTGTCGGAGAGGGGTCGAGGACACGTATGGGTTGTCGGAGACAGTCCGCGCTTGGGACCCTCGATTTGAACCGGAAATCGGCCGGCAGTCATCGTCATGCGCGCACCCGGTTGCGAACCCGGTTGCGAACCCGGTCCCCGGCGATAGCAACCTTGTTGCGGTCAGCCGCTTCGGAGTCGTATGTCCTCAGTCGCTGTTCGATTTCGCTTTCGACGTCCGCTCGTTGCCGGCCGCAGCGTGCGAGCGCCGCGGCGGTTAGCGCCGCTGCGTGCGCGGCGCCGAGGCTTGGCGGCTCAGGCCGGGTGACGCCGGTGAACGGCCGTTCCGTGCGCCCATCGCGGAACTGGCGCACCGCGACCTGGTGAGGCTGCAGGTTCAGGAGTTGGAGATCGCCGAGCCAGGGCGAGAACTCACGCGCCAGGTAGCGCGCGTCTTCCTGGCCGCATTGGAACACGACCCGGGTGCGTGCGTTGGCGGCAAGTGCCTCGCGAGTCGCCGAGGCGAGCTGGCCCAGGTGTTGGTTGGCCAGGACCAGCCCGAGGTGGTAACCGCGGGCCTCGACCAGAACATCCTCCAGGCTTTGCGGCAGGTGCAGATAGTTCTGGAACTCGTCGAGGTAAAGGCTGAAGTCGCTGCGCGACGATGGAGGACGAGCCGCGCGCGCCATCGCCGTCTGCCAGATTCGCGCCACAAGGAAGGCGCCCAACAGGCGGCTGGTCTCCTCG
>Ga0207684_10002637_pt1 | contig 17941 bp, 21 predicted proteins | sample KBSK5501metaG_FD_184342 | JGI IMG/M metagenome (GOLD analysis project Ga0207684, IMG submission 184342) | Corn, switchgrass and miscanthus rhizosphere microbial communities from Kellogg Biological Station, Michigan, USA - KBS K5-50-1 metaG... | ecosystem: Host-associated > Plants > Roots >...
CGGCGAGCATGATGGTTCGGTCGGGCCTTTGCACCGGGGTGCCGTCCATGCTAAAACAGGCGGGATAGCGCCACGGTGACGATGCGGACCACAGGAGGGAGAAAGCCATGAGCGTACGCGCACCCGAAGTCGCCAACAAGATCATGCTCGACGAAAACGAGATGCCGACGCGCTGGTACAACATCCAGGCGGACCTGCCGTTTCCGGGAAGCCCACCGCTTCACCCCGGCACGCGCCAGCCGATCGGCCCGCAGGATCTTGCCCCGTTGTTCCCGATGGAGCTGATCAAGCAGGAGGTTTCGCAAGAGCGCTACATCGACATCCCGCAACCGGTGCAGGAGGCGCTGCGACTGTGGCGGCCGACGCCGCTAATGCGAGCGACCCGGCTCGAGCGGGAGCTCAAGACGACCGCGAAGATCTACTACAAATACGAGGGCGTCAGCCCGCCCGGTTCGCACAAGCCGAATACGGCGGTCGCCCAGGCTTTTTACAACAAGGCAGAGGGTACCAAGCGATTGTCGACCGAAACCGGCGCGGGCCAGTGGGGAAGTGCCCTCGCGTTTGCCGCCAAACTCTTCGACCTCGAATGCATGGTCTACATGGTGCGGATCAGCTACGAGCAAAAGCCCTACCGCAAGAGCATGATGCATGTCTGGGGCGCGACCGTCGTGCCCAGCCCGTCCGAGCTAACCAATGCCGGGCGCAAGATTCGCGCTGAGTATCCGGACTCGACCGGGAGTCTCGGTATCGCCATCTCCGAGGCGGTCGAGGACGCCGCGACTCGGGACGACACCAAGTACTCGCTAGGAAGCGTGCTGAACCATGTCCTGATGCACCAGACGATCATCGGCGAAGAGGCCCTGGTGCAAATGGAGCGCGCAGGCGCCATGCCGGACCTCGTGGTCGGCTGCGTCGGCGGCGGCAGTAATTTCTCAGGCCTGGCGTTCCCCTTCCTGCGCGACCGGCTACAGGGACGGACTCGGACGCGCTTCCTGGCAGTGGAGCCGGAGGCCTGTCCGTCGATCACTCGCGGCAAATACACCTATGACTTCGGCGACACCGGCGAGATGACGCCACTGGTCAAGATGCACACGCTCGGCCACGGCTTCATCCCGGACGGGATCCATGCGGGCGGGCTGCGCTACCACGGCATGGCGCCGCTGGTCTCGGCGCTGGCGGATCAGGGCTTCATCGACGCGGTAGCCTATCCGCAGCGGACCGTATTCGATGCCGCGGTGCAGTTTGCACGTACCGAGGGCACGATCCCGGCGCCGGAGTCAGCTCACGCCATCCGCGCGGTGATCGACGAGGCCATCAAGGCGCGTGAGCGTGGCGAGTCGCCGGTCATCCTCTTCAACCTGAGCGGGCACGGCTTACTCGACCTGGCCGCCTACGACAGCTACTTCGCGGGCACGCTCTCGGACGTCGCGCTTTCGGAGACGCGGATCCAGGAACTCGTCGGCGCGCTCTAGGCGAAAGGGAGGAGGCCGGGTCGGTCTCCTCCCCATCCGTCAGCGCCGGCCACCCTCCCGGCCGATGGCAGCCATCCGGGTGCGATCCTGGCTCGAGGCCTCGCCACCCTTGCGGCCCGCGGCGCGCGCCTCTTCGGAGGAAAACTCGTGCGCCGATCCCTTCTCATGGGCAGCCCTGCCGCCCTTGCTGCCCGCAGAGCGGGCTTCCTCCGGACTGAACTCGTGAGCCGAGCCTTTTTGGTGCGCTGCCTGGCCGCCCTTGCTGGCGATCTCCCGCTGCTTTGCCTCATCCATGGAACCGAAGCCCCGCTTGCCGCTGATTGGCATTGTTTCGCCTCCTCTCAAGTGGACGACGGCACGCAGGAATCGACAACCAGGCCCGCCAGCCACTGATGCTATTCGCGCTATCAATTTAGCTGACACGGTCGGCGGGCTGTCAAGCTTCAGATCGCAAACGGAAGCGCAAACAGGCCTCGCTCATGCGGCGAAGCCTGTCTGTTGCGAAGCGGCGAGATCCGAGGCTTGAAGCGCTAATAGCCCGCCGTCTCTCGGCCGCTGAAGAACGCGCGAACCCTCTCCCCGAAGGTCGTGCGCGGGCCGTCGGCGGCGACACGGCGCGAGCGGTCCGGTGCACGGGCGGCGCCCGCCGGCTCGCGATCCGCCGAAGCGGCGCGAATGCGGGCATTCTCCTCGCGTAACCGCTGGTTGTCGCGACGCAACTCGGTGATCGCCGATTCGCGCGTCGTCACCCGACGCCGCATCGAACCAACGCGGACGCCGTGAACCAGGCCCGAGTAGAGCATGTAGAGCAAGAGCAAGCCGCCGAACACGACGGCGGTGAGGACCACCGGCAGCCAGTCGGGGACGGCCGACCAGTGCCACTGCCAAAGGGTTACGTCGTGCGTGCCGGTGTTCCCGCTGCCGACATAGATGGCAAGGACTCCAGCGGCGACGATCAGGAGCAGCAGGAATAGGATCATGGGCAATCCCTCCAAGAAGTGAACTTGACCGTCAACAATATGGATATCACTTTACCTGACACCGGGTTCGCCGGTCAAGGCGTCGAATTTGGCTGAGCTGGTCCTTCGGCGCCTGGCGCCCGCCGATTGGGCGGCCTTCCGGGAGATACGGCTGGCGGCCCTGCGCGACGCCCCGGAGGCGTTCGGGTCGACGGCGGCCGAAGCGCAGATGCTGGGGGAGCAGGAATGGCGCCGCCGCCTGGTGCAGCGCACGGTTTTTATGGCCGAGGCCGCCAATCAGCGCGTGGGACTGGTCGCGGGCATCGGCCGCGCCCGGCCGGGGGAGGCCGAGCTCGTCTCGATGTGGGTGGCGCCAGCCTGGCGCGGCCGCGGTGTTGGCGATCGCCTGGTGGAGGCCGTGCTGGCGTGGGCCGCCGGCGAAGGCTTCACGAGCGTGCGGCTCTGGGTCGCCAATGGCAACACCCGAGCTGAGCGCCTCTATGCTCGGCACGGATTCGACGCAACCGGCCGCAGCCAGCCCATGGGAGGGGAGAGGTTCGCAGTCGTCGAATTCGAAATGCGACGGGAGCTCGGCTAGCGCAGCTCGCGGACGGCAGCGGTGCCGAGAAATCCCGTTGCCAGGGCAACGGTCGCCAGCCGCATCGAATCGACCAGCCACCCACCGGCGGCGGCCAGGCTCAGGGTCAGGGCGGCACACAAGGAGCTGCAAAGTCCGGCGATCAGCCAGAGCGGCCAGCGCCGGCGCCCAGGCCAGACAAGCAGGACGCATAAGATGAAAGCGACCAGGATGAAACCCCCCAGCATCCTGGTCGCCATCGGCGTGCCCCCCAGGTCGATTGGCACCCCCACTGGTGACAGCCTAGGTCGGGTCCGCCTTTTCCGGTATCCCCCAGGGTGATGAAAGATCACCCGGGACGGTTCCAACCGGGGGAGGCCGAACGGGGGAGGGGGACAGCCGTTAGATCAGATTTTGCCGGGAAGCGGCCGCCACGGCCTCGGCCCGGTTGCGCGCGTTGAGCCGGCTGAGCAGGTTCTCGACGTAGGTTTTGACCGTGTTCTCGCTCAGATGCAGGCGAGTGGCGATCATGCCGTTGGAATAGCCTTCCGCAACCAGTTCGAGCACCTCCTGCTCCCGGGGTGAGAGCCGGACGGCCGGAACGCTTCCGCTGGTCACCGGCGTGGCCACGGCAGTGACGATGACCGGCGCGGTCGGCAAGCCCGATCCGTCCGAACCGAGCGTCGTTCCCTGCGGCAGCACTCCGCCGATGACGATCCGATCGTAGGCTGCCAGGATGGCGCCGGCGACCACCATGATCAGGCTCCAGAGCAGCACGTCGCGGCCGTCGAAGTCCTGGCCGAGGAACGCTTTGAGCGCCGCGTGCAGGGCGATCGTGCCGACGACGAAGATACCGACGGAGAGCATCGCGCCCTCCGCTCCGTCGTAGGCCACCATCCACACGATGAGCAGGATGTAGGCCGCGTAGATGCTGGTGCTCGCGCCGACGCCGCCGAAAACAAAGAGCACGAGGAAGTAGCTGAGGGTGTCGAGCAAGGTCAGGGCGCGGCCGATCCGCAAAATGGAGGCGTCATCGGCTCGGGAGATCGCGATCATCCCCCAGGTGTTGTAGCTGGCCACCCAGACGAGGACGGCTGCCAGCCCGATCGGCGAAATCGGCCGCACTGCCAGCGACAGGATGGCGGCGAACAGCAGCCCGGGCCAGCGAACCACGGTTCCGAGCCGGGCCAGCCGGCGAAGGGATGCCGCGTTCAGACGCGGACGCTCGCCGGCATCGAGTCCAAGCAACGAGAGCGTCCGCATTGCCCCGACCTCCGCCCTGCCCCCATCAGGGTGGCCCCATTCTACTGGCGCCTTCTGAGCGCGTAAAGATGCGCGCCGCCCGTCAGTCGCCGATCAGGGTCCGCACCGTGCCGCTCGTCCAATCCGCAAGGACGATCCGGTGATTGTTCGTGTCCGCGACGTAGAGGCCATCGACGCCGGCACAGACGCCGCCGGGCTCGCGGAACGCCGCTGCCGGCCCCGGCCCGTCGGCTCGGCCGGCGATCCCGCTGCCGAGCCAGGTGGCGACGGCTCGGCGCTCGGGATCCAGCCGTTTGACCTTGTTGTTGTAGCTGTCGGCAATGAACAGGATCCGGTCGCGGCCGGTGATCCCGAGCGGATGCTGGAGACGGACGACCTCTGCCTCGCCGTCCTGGTCGCCGAAGACGAACAGGTCTTCCCCGACAAGCGTAGTGACACGCCCGCTCTCGAGGTCGATGTCGCGCACGGCACTGACCTCGGAATCGGCGACATACAGGTGCCCATTGAGGATGGTCAGACCACTGGACTGGGCAAACCACGCCTCCGCTCTCGATCCATCGAGCAGTCCCTCGCGACCGGTGCCGGCAAAGGGCGCGACTGTGCCCCGATCGAGGTCGAGCGTCCAGATCTGGTGAGTCCCGGCCATCGCCATGTAGAGGATGCGATCCTCCAGCGCGAGGTCCCAGGGCGAGCTCAGCGGCGTCGACCGGCCGGGCCCACCGGTGCCCGGCCGCAGAGCCTGCTCCCCGGTTCCCGCGAGCGTCGTTACGATCCCGGACTCGAGATCGATGGAGCGGATCGCATGGTTTTCGATATCCGCGACGTAGAGCGTCGAGCCCGATCGCGCCATGCCTTGCGGTTGCTGAAACGCGGCGCGGTCCGCCGGCCCATCGGCAAATCCCGGGACACCAGAGCCGTAGGTCCGTTGGATCGAGCCGTCGAATCCGGCGGAGACGATGCGGTGATGGTTGCTGTCGGCGATGAAGAGCGCGTCCGCGGTCGCCAGCACTTTGCCGGGGAAGCTCAGGGTGCGGGCCGGCTCGCGAATTTCCTCGAGCGCGATGGCCGCCCCGCCCGGATGAAGCAGACCGCGGTCCTCGAACTCCGTCAGCATCCCGGAGACGACCGGATCGAACTGTTCGAAGGGCAATTCGCCCTCGTGCTTGCCGATGACGCGGCCCTCCGGGTCGATGAACATCAGGGTCGGCCAGGCACGCCCGCCGAAGCGCTCCCAGACCGCAAAGTCCCGATCGTTGACCACCGGGTGTTCGATGCGATATCGGAGCACGGCTTCGCGCAGGCTGGCCGTCTCGCGCTCAGCGGGAAATTTCGGGGAGTGGACGCCGACCACGATTACGCGCTCCCCGTATTTCCGTTCGATCTTCCGCAACTGCGGAAACGTATGCATGCAGTTGATTCAACAGAAGGTCCAGAAATCGATGATCGCCAGCCGCCCGCGCAGGTCGGTGATATGGAGTGGCCGGGAAACATTGAGCCAGTCGAGCCCGTCCGGGAAGTCGGGGGCGCGAACCGTGCCAGCGTAGGAATGAATGGCCACCGGGGTCAATGGTACCGACGCCGTGGCCGCACCCCTCCGGTCAACGTTATAGTAGGGTTAACACCATGTCTGCTAGCGAATGGTGGCGATCGCAGCGCGCCTCGCCGTCGTGGCGAGCCCACTCTCCCTCGGTGCTTGCGGTGCTGATGGCCATCCTGACGGCCGGCCTCGCGCTGAGCAGCCGGGGGGCGAGTGCCATCGCCCTCGACGGCCTAGCCAGCCATGGCGCGTCTGTGGCGCCGCAGAGCCCGCCGACGGCGAAGGTGAGTGCGTCCATCCATGCGGACGCCAGCCGGCTGACTGCGGCGGTCCAGGCCGATCCGCACGCGGTGCGGACGACGGCACAGGCGACGCTTGCGGCCGGACGCAACGATGCCACGATCGCTGCCTTTCTCAAGCTCCGCTGGGCGGCTCGATTGAGTGCCGAGCTGGAGCGCTACGGCGCCATGCTGGCCTTCCAGGATGGGCAACACCTGGCGCTGGCCGCCGCCGGCGTCGAGCATTACGCCGCCCAACTCCACAACGGCCTGCTGCACGATGGGCCGAGCCGGCTGATCACGGTCTCGGTGCACGGGCAGCGGCTGACCGCCTACGAAGACGGGCGCGTGGTGGTGGATACCCCGGTGACGACCGGCCGGCGCTCGCGACCGACGTCGGCGCGATGCAGGTGCTGCGCAAGGATGCGCCCTGGACGATGCAGTCACCCTGGCCCAAGGGCTCGCCCGAGTGGTACCCGGACACGGTCGTCCAGATGGTGCTCTGGTTCACCAAGAACGGCGAGGGCCTGCACGATGCAGGCTGGCAACCTGACGCGACACTTGGACCAGGGTCGCAGTTCGGCCCCTTCGCGAGCCATGGTTGCATCCACCTCCCGCTGGCCGCCGTCCAAACACTTTTTGATTGGGCGCCCATCGGAACGCCGGTCGTGGTCTACCCGGGGGACGGCTCGCCGGTCAAAAGCCAGGCGCTCCAGCAATCGGTCGATGCCATGGGCAACCCGGTCAGTGGCATCCGTGGCGCCTGAGTGACGCGCCGGTAGGGGAACTTTTCATAACGTTGCGCGTCGTAATCATCGAGGCCCGATGAAACGCATCCTCGCGGCGAGCATGCTCGCTCTGGCGATCGCCGCCTGCGGCACAGCAGGCGCTCCAACGTCGTCACCCGGATCCGGCATCCAGGGCGTCGTGCAATCGGGTCCCACCTGCCCGGTCGAGCGGATCAACTCACCGTGTCCGCCACGCCCTCTCGCCGCCACCGTCGTGGTGCGGGACGCGGCCGGTCATGAAGTGGCGCGCACAAACTCTGGGGTGGATGGACACTTCAAAGTGGATGTCGCGCCCGGAACCTACACGGTCGTGGGCCTGAACATTAACTCGAGCATGCTTCCGCGTCCGATTCCGACAACCGTGACGGTGACGATGGGCAGCTATGTCAGCGTCAACGTCGAGTACGACAGCGGAATCCGTTAGTGGCCGATGTGCGCCGCCGGAATCGTTCCCATCCGGCCGCGACGGAAGTCATCGAAAGCCTGGGCCAGCTCCTCGTGCGTGTTCATCACGAACGGTCCGTACCACGCCACGGACTCACCAATCGGCTTACCGCCGAGGACGAGGATCTCGAGGTTCGGTGACCGGCTCTCCTGCGTGAGGTCCGCGGTCACGCTGATCAGGTCCCCTTCAGCGAAGGCGGCCAGCTGTCCGGTGCCGATGGCTGCGCGCTTGGTGCCCACCGTCCCGCGTCCGGCGAGCACGTAGACCAACCCGTTGAACTCACGCCGCCAGGGAAGACGGAGCTCGGCTCCCGGATTGACGGTCGCGTGCATCGGGCTGATCGGGGTGTGCGTGATGCCGGGGCCCTGGTGCCCCGCAACCTCACCGGCGATCACGCGCACCAGCGCGCCGCCGTCGTGGGAGGCGAGCAGCGTGACCCGGCCGGCGCCGATGTCCTGGTAACGCGGCGGCGTCCACTTTTCATTGGCGGGAAGGTTGACCCAGAGCTGGATGCCGTGAAAGAGCCCACCGCTCGCGACCAACGCTTCCGGCGGCCGCTCGATGTGGAGAATGCCGGCCCCCGCCGTCATCCACTGGGTGGCGCCATTGGTGATCAGGCCGCCCCCGCCGGTGGAGTCTTGATGCTGAAAGGTTCCGTCGATCATGTAGGTGACAGTCTCGAAGCCGCGATGCGGATGCCAGGCCGTGCCCTTCGGCTCGCCCGGACCGTATTCCACCTCGCCCATTTGATCCATGTGAATGAAGGGATCGAGAAAGCGCTGGTCGAGTCCGTAAAAGGCGCGACGCACCGGGAAGCCCTCACCTTCGACACCTCTGGGCGCGGTCGTGATGGCGAGGACAGGACGGTCGACGCTGGTCACCGCATCGAGGTCCGGAAGGCGGGGCACGGTCAGGATGTTCTCGACAGTAACGGCAGGCATCGCAACCCTTATAACTCGGGCACCCGGGTCACTATTCCGGTGCGATAGAGCAGCGCCACGTGGGCCGACATGGCGCCAAGCCGACCGCCATCAGCATCGAGCTGAAGTCTTGGTGAAAAATTCAAAAAAGCTGCCACCGTTGAAGCCGGCGGCGAGCACGCCGACGAAACCGAGCGCCGCCAGCGTGATCCGCCCGCCACCGCGCAACCGGATCGCCTGCATCAGCGTGCCCAACGCGGCGAGCAGGAGCACAAGTCCCCAGACGGCATGGAGCGTGAGCCACAAGCCACCGTGCCGGATCGCCCAGCTAACACTGGCCACCACGCCGCCGAAGTACTCCGGCGGATTCGCCCCCGGATGGTCGCTCGGAATCGTGACGAACAGGTTGACGGCCATTCCGAGCAGGAACTGGACGATCAGGGCGCCGAGCGCAAACGCAAGCGTGCTGCGGAATCTCGTTCCTTCATCGGTCCCTCGTATCCCGTCGAGGGTAACAGTCGAGGCGCGCGGTCGGTCCGCTAACGTCATCAGTATGCGAATCGGCGTGATGATCGAGGGGCAGGAGGGACTGACCTGGGATCGATGGTTTCGGATCGCGGACCGGGTGGAGTCATCGGGCCTCGATTCGCTCTGGCGTTCCGACCATTTCTTCAGCCTCATGGGCCACCCTGAGCGGCCGGCGCTGGAGTGCTGGACTTCGCTCACCGCGCTGGCCCAGCGGACGCAGCGGATCCAGTTTGGTCCGCTGGTTAGCCCCATGACGTTTCGTCATCCCGCCCTGCTCGCCCGCATGGCCTCCGCCGTCGATGGGCTCTCGGCGGGCCGGCTGGTCCTCGGTGTCGGCGCCGGATGGAACGAGGCGGAGCATGTGGCGTACGGGCTCACGCTACCCCCGCTCAAGGAGCGATTCGATCGGCTAGACGAAGGTATTGCGGTCATCAAGACGCTCTGGACCGGAGGCCCGGTCGATTTCGATGGTCAGTACTACCGTCTGCGCGGTGCCGCGGCGTACCCGCGGCCGGTGCAGCAACCCGCGCCGCCGCTCCTGATCGGTGGCGACGGCGAAGTCCGGCTGCTCCGCATCGTGGCGCGCGAGGCCGACGAGTGGAACAGCCACGCACCTGGGCCTGATGCCTATCGGCACAAGCGTGCCCGGCTGGAGGAGCATTGCCGGGCCGTTGGTCGCAACCCGGATGCGATCCATCGTTCATGGATGGGGGGTGCGCTCATCGGCCGTGACACCGCAGAGGTTCGCGACAAGGGACGCTGGCACCAGTCGTTTCTCGCGGCGCTGGCGGACGTCTCGCCTCAGGCCGCCCCTGATGAGCTTCGCCGGCGGAGCTGGATGGTTGGAACACCCGATCAAGTCGCAACCCAGCTGGAAGCCTTTGCCGCGCTTGGCGTCGAGCGCGTCATGTTCCAGTGGTATAACCTCGATGACCTCGACGGCCTCGACCTGCTCGTGCCGCTGAACCAGAACTAGGAAGGGGTCGCGGTCGCGCTGGTTGAGGGAACTGGTGTCGGCGTGATCGTTGCGCTCGGAGTCGGCGCGGGGGTTGGCGATGGGCTTGCTGACGGCGTGGCCGAGGGCCCGGTGCTCGGCAACGTGTGCGTGATGCTGCCGATGGTCGGCAGCTGTGCCGTCGGGGCCGCGGTTTGGGTCGGCGCGTTGAGCAGCCCGTAGGCGAGCACGAAAGCGACGGCAACGGCGAGGCCGGCCGGAATGAGATCAGTTCCCCGGAAGCGTTCGGGACGGTCCCCGGTATTTTGCGCGGACTGTCGATAGATCTGCCGGAAGGGTGTGAGCTGGATGCCTTCGGCGGCAAAGCTCGCCCACGGCGCGCTGCCGAAGACCCAGCCCTCGAACAGCAGCATGACGGCGAGGATTCCGGTCGCGATCGCGGGGGCTGCGATCAGCATGACGACGGCCCCGAGGATCGCGAGTGCCGCGACCAGCGATTCGAAGGCGGACGACCGGATCGCGGGCCACAGCCGCCGGCCACCTTCCTTCTGCTTGGGCGTGCGCAGGAACGCGGCGCGTCCGCTCCACACCCCGCGTAGAGCGGCCAGCGCATCGACCCAGCTCAACGCGAACCAAATGCCCATCGCCCGGAAAGCGTCGCCCCAGGAGCAGCGCTCGGCCCGTCGCAGCGCCCACAAGCCACGCAGGACTCCGGAGACGAGGAAGGCGAGCGGGACGATCAGCACCGGGCCGCTGATTTCACGGATGGGCAGGCGATGGTGCATCGCGGCGGCCACCGCCGTCACCAGCAGGAGTGCCGTGAAACCCGCGGTCAGAAGGTCGCCGAACCAGTGGATGCTTCCCAGCAGGTAGTTGATCCGCTGTGCCCACGTCAGCCGAAGGCGATGACGGGAGAAGGGCACGAGCTCGGTCCAATGCCGGCGGAGGATCTGGATCCCGCCGAGCGCCCAGCGAAAACGTTGCTTCTTGAGTCCGTCGAATGACAGCGGCATCAACCCCTGGCCCCATGCCGTTGGTTCGTAGACCCCGATCGCTCCCTTCCCCAGCATGCGGAGGCTGGCGTCGGCGTCTTCGGTGATGATCTCTTCGTCCCAGCCGCCGATTCCTTCCAGCGCCGAGCGGCGGATCAATCCCATCGTTCCGGCGAAGATGATCGCGTTGCGGTTGGCGCGGGACGGCATCGACACATCGAAGAAGTATTTGTAGCTGTAGTAGAGGCCGCGCAGGTAGCCACTATCCTGCCAGTCGCGATAGTCCTGTGGAGTCTGCACGAAGGCGACGCGATTGTCTGCAAAGTGGCCGACCATCGCCGACAGAAAGCCGGGCTTGACGATGTAGTCGGCGTCGACGATGCCGAGGATACTAACGTCGGCCGCCAACCGCCGCGTGGCCTCGTTCAGTGCCCCCGCCTTGTAGCCCGGCCACGGCTCGAGGTGCATGAACTGGAACCGCGGACCGAGCTGCGTGCACAGCTGCTCCAGTGCACGCCAGAGCTTTGGATCCTTGGTGTTGTTATCGACGACCTGGACGACGACGTCTGGATAGTTCAGGGTCGACAGTGCGGTCAGGGTTTCGCGCATAACCTCGACGGGCTCGTTGTAGCACGGAACCTGCAGCGCCACCTTGGGCCGGTACGAGGGATCGGCGACATGCTCAGTTCGCGTCCGGCGGCTGAACACATCGAGGATCTCGAACAGGTAATAGACCGTGAGCATCAAGGCGAATGCCTCCATCAGCAGGAGCACGTAGGAGGCGACGACGCCCAGCGGTGACAGCCGGTCGACAAACGGCAGGACGGCGGCGTAGGCGAGATAGGTGATGGAGGCCAGCAACACCATCGCGAGGGCCGTGGCCGCAAGCACGCTCCAGCGCGACAACCACAATCGAACCAGCAGCACGGCCAGGGCCGCCGCGACCACCAGCGTCGTGCCGGCGGCGGGATCGGCGGTGATCCAGGCGGTGACCCAGCCGGTGACGGCCATGATGACAAGGCCGACCGGGGCCCCCACCCAGGCTCGCGCTCGCACCAGCCCGGGAAGCATCACCACAATCGTGGTGAAGGCGGAGGCCATTGCAAAAAACAGCGCAAGCTCGAGCAGCATCCTCGATTACGCTGCCATAATGCCGCGCAGTCGCGCTAGGGGTTGCTCGGGTTTAGGGTTTGTCGGCCGCGGGTTTCAGCCGGAGCCGTAGTTGATCATGACGTTCTTGATCTGCGTGTAGCTGGCCAGGGCCTCGACGCCCTGCTCCCGGCCGAAACCGCTGCGCTTGTAGCCGCCAAATGGCAAACCGATGCTCCCTTCGACGCTGTAGCCGTTGACCCGCACCTGGCCCGACTTGACGGCGGTGGCCACGGTCATCGCCTTGCTCAGGTCCCTCGTCCAGACTCCCGTCACCAGCCCGTAGGGCGTGCCGTTGGCGATGGCGATCGCCTCGTCGAGCGACTCGAAGGTCGTGACCGTGAGCACCGGGCCGAAGATTTCCTCCTGCTCCAGGACCGATCCGCGCTCCACCCGATCGAGCAGGGTCGGCTCGATGAAGTAGCCGGCGGCGAGCTCCGCGGCCTGCGCCCGGGCGCCGCCGGTGACCGCCGTCGCCCCGTCCCGGCACCCCGCCGTGATGTAGTCGAGGACACGATGCATCTGGCGCTCGCTGACCACCGGGCCCATGTCGGGGTTGTCGAGGCCGCGCCCCAACCGGATCGCGCCGATACGTTTCGCCAGGAGGTCGACAAAGCGATCACGGGCTGTCCACTCGAGCAGGAGCCGGGTCGGCGCGGTGCAGGTTTGCGCGGCATTCTGCATCAGAATGCTGGCGCAGGAGGCGGCGGCGCGCTCCAGGTCGGCGTCGGCGAAGACCACGTTGGGGGACTTGCCACCGAGCTCAAGCGTCACCGGCACGACGTTGTCCGCGGCCGCCTTCATGATCGCAATGCCGGTGGGAACCGAGCCAGTGAACGTGATGTGGTTGATGCCGGGATGCGAGGCGAGTGCGGCTCCCGTTTCCCGTCCACCGGTCACGACGTTGAAGACGCCGGCGGGTACGCCCGCCTCGATGGCGAGCTCAGCAAGGCGACCGATGCTCAGTCCTGCTTCCGCCGCAGGCTTCGCGACGACCGCGTTTCCGGCCGCCAACGCAGGCGCAATCCCACGCGACGCGAGGCGGAGCGGGTAGTTCCAGGGCACGATCTGGGCCGAAATGCCCAGCGGCTCTCGAAGCGTAAAGTCGACGAAACCCTGGCCGAGCGGGATGCTCGAGCCGAACACTTTGTCGGCGACCCCGGCGAAGAACTCGAAATAGCTGGCCGCCGCCGCCACGTCGTCCTCGGCCTGGCGGAGTGGCTTGCCGACGTCGAGGCTCTCCAGGTGGGCCAGCTCGCGGACGTGCTCACGTAGGAGTCCGGCCAGCCGGTTCAGGATGCGGACGCGTCGCACTGGCGGCAGCCCTGCCCATCCCAGGTCCACTGCCTTTCGTGCCGCCGCCACGGCGGCATCGACGTCGGCCTTGTCGCCGAGGGCGACGGTCGCGAAGACCTGCCCCACGCCCGGATCGATGGCTTCGAATGTCGCCCCCGATCGCGACCAGGTGCGCTGCCCATCGATGAACATCCGCCCGTCGACGGCGCGTACCTTCGTCTCGCTCGCATCCTGCACCCAGCTAGCGTACTGGTGTTAGGGCGCGCTCATCTGGGTAGATTCAATACGTATCGGAGGTCCGACCGCGGAGGAGCTCATGGCATGCGCACCATCGCAACCTACCTGACCAGTCGGCGGAACCTGGCCGGCTCGGGCCTGGCCCTGCTGGCCGCCGCGCTGGTCGTGATCGATCCCGTCGGACCGCAAGGCATCCTGTTGGTGGTCGGCTTCTACCTGGCCGGGGTGGTCGCGGTGCACGGAACCCCCAGGGTCCATCGACTTGGATTCGACCCGATGCAGGTCCAGCGATCGCTCCTTAAGGAGATCGCCGCGGTCGCGGGGCGAGTACCGCCGGACATCTGGATCCGGATCCAGCGGATCGAACTGACCATCCGCGCTGAAATCCTGCCGCGCCTCGATTGCCTTCCCCTCGGCGCGCCCGAGCTCTACCTGGTGGAACGCACCGCCCGCGATTTCCTGCCCACGGCGCTCGAGACCTACCTGCATCTGCCGGGTGAGTACGCCTCCCCGCGGGGGGCGACGGCCCACCAGGTCCTGGTTGATGAGCTCGACCTGCTCGAGGCGCAGATGCGAGGGGTCGCCGAGGTCGTCCATCGCGGGGACATGGACCGGCTGCTGGCGCATCGCCGATTCCTCGAGGACCGATTCAGCCGTCTCGACCTATCAGGATGACGTCGGGCGGCGCAGAACGGGCCGCGCCGACACCGGGAGCAATCGCCAGACGCCGAGGGCGAGCAGCAGCAGGATGATGAAGGGCAGCACAAAGCCGGTCACGACCAGCATGCCGCCGATGACGGCGACGAAGGCCTGGCCCGCGGTCGCAAAGGACTGTCCCAGCCCGCTGCGATCCCAGAGGCTTGGCTGCACGGGGGCGGCCGCGACGGTGAAGAAATGAACCGTGATGGTCGAGAAGGTGGTGCGCTGGTCGAGGAAGCGGATGCGCCCCTCGATCTGCTCGATCTGGCCGGTGACGGTCGAGAGCTGGTTCTGAACGGCGATGCTGTCCGGAATATTCTGGGCGCGCCGCATCAGGTCGAGCAGGATCGCCTGCTGGGCCTGCTGGTTCTTGAGCCGGGACTGGAGGTCGACATACTCGCCGCTGACGTCCTGGCTGGTGACCTGGAGTTGCGTCGGTGTGCCGAGCTGGCGCAGGGCGGCGAGCGCGTCGCTGTAGCTCGATGCCGGGACCGCGACGACGACGGTGCCCGCGTCGGTCTCGCTGGCGGTCGCGTCACCAACTTGCGAGCTGACGAGGTAGCCGTTGAAGCGGGTGGCGATCGTCACCGCCTGGTTGTAACTGTCCCAGAACGCACCCGACTTGATCCGGATCCCAAGCGAGGCATCCTGAATCACCTTCTGGTTGCCCTGGGCGGTCAGGACGGCATCGGTCGCCGGCTGGTTGGCCGGCCCGGCGGAGCCGATCGCGCTCTTGTCGGCGCTGGCATAGTCGATCGAGCCACCGCCCTGGGCGAGGCCGCCGCTGATCGAACGGGCAGCGGGTGCGGCGTTGTTGGTGGAGGTGGTGGCGGTGCCGCAGGCCGCGAGCAAGCCACTAAGGCCAAGGATGCCGACGAGCAGTGCCGGGCGAACGGGGACAGTTTTCATTTCGCACCTAAGACGCGAGGCGGCCGGAAAAGTTCCCGTCGCCGAAGTAAGCTTGGAACGTGAGTCAGCCGGTCGACCTATCGCCGCTGCAGCGCGAGCTCGATAACCTCCGCCTGCAGCTTTGTCACTGCAACAATGCGGGCACGTGCCTGGGGTGCCAGGGCGTCGACATGCTCCGCCAGCAGGCTGCGATGGTCGTGTCGGCGGCCACCCAACCCGTGCTTCTGCAGGTCGCCCAGGAGGCGCAGGCAAAGGAGCTCGTCAAGCAGGTGCAGGAGATGCAGGACCGTCTGCTTCGTGACCCGGAGGCCGCCAAGGCCCTGGAGGAGCTACTGAAGTATTTTCAGGGGCCGTCCGAAGAGACGAACCACTAGGGGCGGTCCGGTTGGCTAGGTCGTGACCGGCATCGCCGTCACGACCACCCGTTGGGTGTCGACCCAGTTGGGCCAGCAGGTGAAGACCGTCAAGCGGACATCGTTGGTGGGCTGCAGGATCTGCACTGCCGTCGGGGCGACGATCGCCCGGGCCGTCACGTGGTAGACGACGGATAGGCCGTCTGTCATCGCAAGGTCCAGCTCGTCCCCGACCGTCAGGTCCTTGAGCCGGCCGAAAATGCTGCCCTCGATGTCGTCATGACCGTAGAGCACGGCGTTGCCGCTGCCGATGGGGGAGGAGTTTGCGTAGTGCGTCACCGCGTAGCCCTTAGCGATCAGCATGTTGCCGCGGCCGTCGACGCCCCGGTCGAAGATCTGGGCGTTCTTGATGCCCAGCTTGGGAATCGACAGATAAGCGATCACCTGGCTCGGCCCGGCGCCGGTATTGCCGGTCCCGGGGAGGAATTTCGGATGTTGATGGGGAGGGGAGAGCGGTTCGCCGAGGGCCGGGATCGGCGTCATGGCGACGTCAGGCGTGCCCAGGCGTACCAGGCCAAGCGCCGGCAGGGAGGTCCCCATCAGCACCAGGCCGCCAGCAATCAGCAATCCGGCTATCAGATTTCGTCGCATCGCTCCCATCATAGTCAGGCGATTTTGGGAGCCTGTCAAGAAACGACCGGGCGTGGCCGGCGCGAGTGGCGCCGGAGGTGCCAAACGAGCCTTGAGACGTACAGGGCGCCGGCAATAAGCCCGGCGCCCTGGCGAGAACCGGTCGGGTTAAGCGGCTTTGCGGGCGGCGGTGCGGATGTAGGCCTCGCGGACGGCCTTGGGGAACGACCAGCGCGGCTTCTTCGACGCGGGCCGTGCCTTCAGCATGATCGCCTCGCCGGTGAAGGGATTGGTGCCTTTCCCCGCCTTGCGAGCCTTGACGTCACGCGATGCGAGGGCGCCGATCTCAGGGAAACGCACGCGCATGCCGCGCGCACCAGCGGCCACCGCCGCTTCGAAAGCGTCCTTGACGGCCCAGTTGAGGTCCGCCTTCTTGACCTTGTGGCCCTTCTCGGTGAGGTTCTCGTGCACCAGGCTGACGAACGTCGACGCGGTCCATTTTTGCGTTTTCGGCATCGTGTCCTCCGTGTTGTAATCCGATGGGCCAGGAGCCCTGTCGTGGGGTGCAAACGGGGGCACAGCCGAAAACGTGCGTATTTCCGGCGAAATTGCCGGAAAATGAGCCGGCATGCCCGAGCTGCGATTCGATTGCCGCCTCGAGTCCGATCAGGGCGCGTGCTTCATCCGCGTGCCGCCCGAGGTGCTGACGACGCTCGGCCAGCGCAAACGCGCGCCCGTCAAGGTGACGATCAACGACTACGCCTACCGAACCACGATTGCGGTCTACGGCGGCAAGTCCTACATCGGGGTGCGACGCGAGGTCCGCGAAGCGGCCGGGGTTACGGCTGGGCAGCAGCTCACGGTGCGCCTGGTATACGACTCTGAGCTGCGAACGGTTGACCTGCCCGAAGCGCTGCGCACGGCGCTCGAAGCCGATGCAAAGGCGGCAGCCGCGTTCGACAAGCTCGCCTACACGCGTAAGAAGGAGTTCGTCGACTGGGTGACCGGGGCGATGAAGGCGGAAACCCAGCAACGCCGGATGGCGCAGGCGATCAGGATGCTCCGGGGTTCGGCCCGGCGCTAATTCATCAAGAGGCTTTGCGCTGCCGGAGCTCGAAGGCGATCCGGTTGTCGAGCTGCCACTCTTCCTCGAGCGCCAGAATGCTCAGGAGCAGCTCTTCGTGGATGTCCTCGAGCTCGCGGCGCCGCTCGATACCGTCCGCATCCAGCGGCTTCGGAACGAGCGCCTCGAACTGCTCGGAGGCATCCATTGCTGAGTCACATCCTTCTCGCCTCCGTTCTAGCGCGACAGTATTAAGGCCGCATTAGCGATCCACGCGTCTGGCGAGGTGGCGCAGCACTGTGCCGCGCCCGTCACGCATTCGTTCCGTCAGGCTGGCGGGTTTCCCGCCTGTCTTACTCGGATGGCTGAGCGGCGGTCGGCGTCTTGAGCGCCTGTTCGCGGATCACCTTCTTATCGAATTTTCCCACGCTCGTCTTAGGGATCTCATCGACAAAGCGAACCTCGTCCGGCAGCCACCACTTGGCCACCAGGGGCGTCAGGAACTCGATGATCTCGGCCGAGTTGACGGCGCCTTTGAACTCGGGCTTGGCGACGACGTAGGCGACCGGCCGTTCCTGCCACTTCGGGTGTGGCACGCCGATGACCGCCGCTTCGAGAACCTTCGGATGGCCCATGATGGCCGACTCCAACTCCACCGACGAGATCCACTCGCCGCCGGATTTGACCAGGTCCTTGGTCCGGTCGACGATCTGGATGTAGCCCTCCGGGTCGACGTTCGCGACGTCGCCGGTCCGCAGCCAGCCGTCGGCCGTGAAGCGTTCGGCGTCGACGCCGCGATAGTAGCTCGAGGTCACCCAGGGGCCGCGCACCTGAATCTCACCGACGCTCTTCCCATCCCACGGCACGGGCGCGCCGGTGTCGACGTTGGCG
>Ga0207684_10002638_pt1 | contig 17940 bp, 15 predicted proteins | sample KBSK5501metaG_FD_184342 | JGI IMG/M metagenome (GOLD analysis project Ga0207684, IMG submission 184342) | Corn, switchgrass and miscanthus rhizosphere microbial communities from Kellogg Biological Station, Michigan, USA - KBS K5-50-1 metaG... | ecosystem: Host-associated > Plants > Roots >...
GAGCGGGACTGTGCAGGCGCTGCGATCCGGGTCGGGGGGAAAGCACCGATGGCTCGGAACTAGCCTGTCTTGAGGTTACCTCGCGACCTGGCTGACAGCGACAGACTCCGGCGGGAGTTCACAAGGACGCCACCCCCGGCCTCCTCACCCGGAGTGCCGATCAGCATCACCGCATCCCCCGTTCGCGTAGCGCCCGCAGGTCGGCGGCGAGGAGCCCTCATAGCGGGGAGACATCGGCCCTGTCTGGGGACAAGCTGGGGACATCGAGCGGGGACGGAGCCGGATTTGGGCGGACTCAGGCGTATTGGCCCGCCTGTGATCTCGCCCGGCAGCGGACGAACCCGGCCGTACGTGACCGTGCCGACGCTACCATCGGGCTATGTGTCCGCCTGGTTACGGAGCGCGGCGCTGGGCCGCCAGCGCTGCCGGTGTGGCCGCGGCCGGGCCCGGGATGACGACCCTGAGATCGGTGGCGGCCCGGATCGCCCGCAACATTCGCTGCGTCGCGATCGCATACATCGTCGTGCAGGTCGTCATCTGGCACTCGTTCTACGCGGCCGGTCCGTGGCGCCTCGCCGGACCCGCCGCAGCGGTGGCGTGGGCGATGGCGATGGTGTCCTACCTGCGGCGCCGCTGGCCCGTGTGGCCGGTGGCCGGGATCGACTCGGGCTTTCATGTGGCGCTCGCGCTCAGCGCCGGGTGGTGCGTGCCGCCCGCCATGCGCGGCGACGCCGCCAACTGGCTGTTCATCGTGATGTCGGGTCAGTTCTTCCTCCCGGCCTGGTTCGCGCCGACGGTGGTGTCCGTACCCTTGGCCCTCGCATCGGCGTCGTCCTACTGGGCCAGCGCCACCATGACGCTCGGGACGGGCTCCGCGGGCAGTTCCCCGGGCGCGTCCGCGGCCTTGCTGCTCGCCATCGCGGCCGCGAATCTGTGCGCTCGCCGGATGTTCTACCGTCGCGTCACGGGAGCGGACGTCGCTCTTGCGCGGGCGGACCTGGACGCCCGCGAGCAGTACGTCGTCCTGTCCAGGAACATCGAGCGCCGTGAGCATGAGCGGCTGCTGCACGACACGGTGCTCAACACGCTCACCGCCCTCGCGCGGGCGGGCAGCACCGATGCGGCGGAGGTGGTGGGCCGATGCCGGCGCGACGTGACGCTGATGGAGTACGTGCTCAGCGATCCCTGTGACTCGGCCGAGGGGGCCGGGCGGGCCTACGGCGGCTTGGTCACCGCTATGGAGGCCATTGCCATCGAGATGCGCGCCCGCGGCCTGGCCGTGCACATCGACGTGGCCGACGGCGTACCGGCCGGGGCCGGCGCCGCGGGCGGGGACACCGCCCGGGCCGGAGCCGGGGGTGGGCCGGCGGTTCCGGTGGCAATCGTGGTCGCGGTCGCGCACGCCGTGCGCGAGGCGCTCGCGAACGTGGTCAGCCATGCCCGAACCGGTGAGGCCTGGGTCGACGTCAGCCCGGCACCCGGCGGCGAGCTGGCCGAGCCGGGCGGCCTCCAGGTGACCGTGCGGGACGCGGGCGCCGGGTTCGACCCCGCCCGCGTCGATCCGGCCCGGCTGGGCCTGCGCAGATCCATCATCGAGCGCGTCGCCGACCAAGGCGGACGGGCGTCGGTACGGTCGGCGCCGGGCGAGGGCACCGTGGTGAGCCTGTGCTGGACCGCGTGGCCGCATCCCGACCAGAACGCCGTCGCGCACGTCACCTCCGGCCGGGCGGGCCTGACATGGTGAGCCGCGACGGCGTGATGCGGGATACGTACGAATCCGAACTACCGCGCATGGTCGGGGCGGTCGCGGCGATCTGGCAGCTCGCCATGCTCATCCAGGTCATGATCTACCTGCACGACTACCGCCACCCGGCGGTGCAGGTCGGGGTGTGGCTGGGAATTTTCTCGGCTGTGAGATGGCTGCTGCCGCGAGCCCGCGCGGGCGGCCTCAGCAGCACACAGGCGGCGGTGGCGGTCGCCGTCGCCGTCGCCGCGGTCGTCCTGGTTGGCTGGGACCGCCGCGTGCATGGCGATACCGGAACGGTGGACTGGTCGGTTGTGGGAACGGCCTGGCTGCTCGCCTTCGTCGCGCTGAGCCGCCCGGCCTGGGAGTGGGCTTCCGGGGCGCTGCTCATCTTCGCCGCGCACGCTGTCTTCGCCATTCACATGCTGGGCGTTACCTCACTGAGTCTGGCGCGGCTCGCGGTAACCGGCTACACGCTTATGGCGATCTTGGTCCTGTTCGCCGCCCTGCGGCCGACCTTGCGCACCCATGCCCGGATGGCCGCGCGCCGCGCCGCGCTGGCAAGCCGGCGCGCGGCAGAACGCGCGGCGGCCGCCGCGGTCCACGAGGACCGGCGCGAGAGGCTCGCGCTGCTGGAGGTCGAGGCGCTCCCGCTGCTGCGTGGTATTGCCGAGGAGACGCTGGACCCCGCCGACCGCGAGATAAGGGAGCGATGCGCCCGGCACGCGGCGACGCTGCGGCGCGCGCTCACCGACCGGGAGCGCACCGCGGGAGGGCTGGTCGCGGAGCTAGAGCCCGCACTGCACGGCGCCCGGGCCCGAGGCCTGCCGGTGGAGGTCCAGGTAGTCGGTGACCCGGGCCGTCCCATGTGGGAGGTGGTCGGCGCGACCCTGGCGGCGGTTGACGGTGTCATGAAAGCGCTGCCGCCGCACCCGGTGACGCTCACGGTCCTCGCGTCCGGAGACGAGGTGGAGGTATACGTGACGTTCGACAGGCCGCCGGGGGCCACGCCGGACCTGACCGCGCTGCGGCGAAAGGTACCCGCAGCGGCTGGCTGGCATGCGACGGTCGACGTCGAAGAGACCGGTGCGGGATGCCTCGAAGTCCGATGGCGGCAGGCCGCGGCATGACTGGGTCACGGAAGGTGGTGTCGGCGTGACCGGGGTCACGGAAGGTGGTGTCAGTCTCACCGGGGTCATCGACGTCGCGGCGGTGGATGACCACCCGATCGTCCTTGACGGCGTCGCCGGCTGGGTCATGGCCGCCGGCAGCGGCATCAGGGTGGTCGGCACCGCGGCGACGGTGGACGCCCTCCTGGCCGGGCCAGGACGCCATGCGCGCGTGGTCCTGCTCGATCTCGACCTGGGCGACCGGACGACCGTTGAGCGTAACGTAGCCGCGATCCTCGCCGCCGGGCCGGCCGTCCTGGTGCTTTCTGCTTCCGACAAGCCGCGCTCCGTCCGGGCCGCGATGCGCGCCGGGGCTCTCGGTTATGTGCTGAAAAACGAGGAAACCTCCCAGATACGGGCGGCCATCAAAGCCGTCGCCGCTGGGCAGGATTGGATTTCCCCCCGTCTCGCGTATATCTTCGCCACCGACGACGCTCCCGACCGGCCCGGCCTCAGCCCACAGGAGACGCGTGCGCTGCGGCTTTACGCCACCGGGATGGCAATGAAATCGGTCGCCAGGCGGATGGCTATCAGCGAGGAGACGGCCAAGCAGTATGTCGGACGGGTCCGGGAGAAGTACGCTCGCGCCGGGCGGGCGGCGCCGACGAAATTGGACCTGTACTATCGAGCCGTCGAGGACGGGCACCTCCCTCCACTCCCCTAGCCACGGATCCCCCCCCGGGTATAGGGGTTTCGGGAGGCACCCGTCCTCGGCCTGTCACGTACTGCGTAATCGTAAGCGATAGCCTCCCGGAGGTCATGACCCCATCTTGGGGGTCATGACGTGGAGCCCTGCGGTTCCAGGAGCATGAATGGCCAGCCGGAAGCGGCGTCCCAATGGCCGGCCCGAGGCCGGCCAGGTTCCGGGGTTCTGCGGCTGGAGCCGTTGCTGATCGTTTCCGGTTATTCGCGCGTAAGCGATCGCTTCGAACGGCCGATCAATGGCGGCTGGGGGTCAGACCTTCGCCAGCACCTGGGCCATCAGGGACCGCTCGATGGCGAGCGGCGTGGGCGCCGTCACGAAGACCGCGATCGAGCCTTTACGGGCGGCGAGCGTGTTGCTGGCCCGCTGGCCTGAGCCGAAGATGGCGAAATATGCCTGGTCGCCCAGCCCGGCGACGTCGCTGACCGACTGGTGGAGGCTGACCAGCGACGTCCGGCTTTGAGTGAACTCACCGGCGTTCTCGCCGACCTGGAAGCGCACGAGGACCTCATACTTGCCCAGATAGGCGCAGACCGACACCGGCCCGTCGACGGACGTCACCTGCTTGCCCACCGGCAGCCGCAGCGCCGAGCCGACCATGGACGACGGCACCTGCGCGCAATACGGCGCCGGAGCGGCGCTCGCGGCGCCGGGCGACGCCGAGCCGCCGGCGGCCGGAGCCGGGGCCGAGCCGCTGGCGCCGCCGCCCGCGGCCGGCACCGCGGGCTGCGATCCCGCCGGGGATCCCGAGCAGGCGGTAAGTGCGGTCAGGGCCAGGCTGGCCATCGCGGCAGCAGTGATCTTGCGCACGTCCACGGCCGGTCCCTCTCCTCTTCCGCGCAGCTGGGCAGCCCGATGGTACGGCGGCGGCGCCGCAGCGGGCCCGTGCCACCGTGCCCGCCGCGAGCTCAAGGGCGGACACCCAGGTCAGCAGCCCCTGGGCCGGTGGGAGGCGCGCGAATCTTTCATGGCTGCCTGGCGTGGCGACCCCATCGGCAGGGACAATGAACGTGATGGCCCTCACGCGCGCCGCGCCGAAACTGCTCGCTGTCAGTGATCTGCATGTGGCCTTCCGGGAGAACAGGGAGATTGTCGCGAACCTGCGGCCGCAGTCCGCGGAGGACTGGCTCCTGGTGGCCGGTGACGTGGGCGAGATCGTCGCCGATATCGAATGGGCGCTGCGCACGCTGAGCGAGCGTTTCGCGGTGGTCGTGTGGGTACCGGGCAACCATGAACTATGGACACACCACCGGGATCCGGTGCAGCTGCGCGGAGAGCCGCGCTACCGGCACCTGGTGGAGCTGTGCCGGGGCCTGGGCGTGGTCACCCCGGAGGACCCCTACCGGGTGTGGGAAGGCAGGGGAGGTCCGGTCACCATCGCGCCGCTGTTCCTGCTGTACGACTACACGTTCCTCCCCGCGGGTGCGGCGACCAAGGAGGCGGGGCTCGCGCTGGCGTACGAGACCGGTGTGGTGTGCGCGGACGAGGTGATGCTGTACCCCGATCCCTATCCAAGCCGGGAGGCGTGGTGCCAGGCCAGGCTCGAGGCGACCGAGCGCCGGCTCGAGGCACGGGATCCGGGCCTTCCGACGATCCTGGTGAACCATTTTCCGCTCATCCGCGAGCCCACCCGCATCCTGCGGCATCCGGAGTTTGCCCAGTGGTGCGGCACCGCCGCGACGGCCAGCTGGCATGTCCGGTTCGGCGCGGCGGCGGTCGTCTACGGTCATCTCCACATCCCGCGGACGACCTGGCATGACGGGGTGCGCTTCGAGGAGGTCTCGTATGGCTATCCGCATGAGTGGCAGCGGTGGGGGAGCGCGCCGGCGCCGCCCCGCCAGATACTCCCGGTTCCGGGAAGCGCGGGATGCTAGAGGAGATCCTGCCCCCGGAGGTGGCGGCCGTCGAAGCATTGAGCGATGTGCTCGATGTCGTGCTGTTCCCCGAGGAGGAAGCCGCGATTGGCCGCGCCGCGGACAAGCGGCGCCGGGAGTTCACCACGGCCCGGGCGTGCGCCCGCACCGCGCTGGCCAGGCTCGGCGTCCCGGCCGCCCCGATCGTGCCGGGCCTGCGCGGCTCGCCGCAATGGCCGCCCGGTGTCGTGGGCAGCATGACCCACTGCGCCGGCTACCGTGCATCGGCCGTCGCGCTCGCCGCGGACGTGTGCACCCTGGGGGTGGATGCCGAGCCTGATCACGCGCTGCCGAAGGGAGTGCTGGACGCCATCGCCACCGCCGGCGAACGCGACGGACTGCGTGCCCTCGCCTCGGCGGCGCCCGAGCCATCCTGGGATCGGCTGCTGTTCAGTGCCAAGGAGTCGGTCTACAAAGCGTGGTTCCCGCTGACCCGGCGCTGGCTGGGCTTCGAGGAGGCGGTCATCACGATCGATCCGGCGGACGGCACGTTCACCGCCCGGCTGCTGGTCCCGGGGCCCGTACTGGATGGTCGCCGGCTGACTGGGTTCAACGGCCGGTGGCTGGCCCGTCGCGGGCTCGTGCTGACGGCAATCGCGCTACCACGCCGTTCACCGCTCGGACAGTTCTGACAAGAGATCGAGGGCCTGCTGGTAGAGCACCCCGGCGCGAGCGCAGATGCCGAACGAGCGATCCCCGATCTGGTCCAGGGCATGCAGCTCGCGTGGCTGCAATAGGGCGGTGTGGCACAGGATCGTGTTCACGGTCGCGTCGGGTCCGATGGCGTCGGCGCTGTAGAGCCTGCGGCCGGCGCTGACGGCGGTGATCTCGGCAGCGGACAGGGGCCTGACCCCGTCGCGCAATGGGGTTTCGCTAACCGGCTGGGGCATGGCTGGGCCTCCTGGGTGGCTGTGGTCGGGGTGGCGAGTCACAGCGTGGTGGCCCCTCGCTCGGTCCGGCCGCGCAGCCACAGGCCGCCGATAAGGCCAGTCAGGACGAGCAGGCCGCCTGTGCCGCCGGTGGCGACCATGGCGACGGTGAGCGCCCCCGTAATCAGCGCGATGAGGAACTCCACCCGCCAATGCTCACCACGCCTGCCCTCGATGGGCGCAACCACCGCCGCCAGCCACGCTCCGGAGACCACGAGCCGGCGGTTCGCCAGCCCGTATAAGGCGACGACGCACAGCCCTATCCCAGGACCGCCGAGCCACCACGGCAGCTGGGCGGGAAGCAGCTTCAGCACCGTGGCCCCCCTCTGGCTCGCCTGCGTTAAGGCAGACGTTAGGCCGGGCCGCGCGGCGCCGACAGTCGGGAAAACTCCCTACTCCACCCCGAGGATCAGCGCCCGTTCGTCCGGCCCGGGGCGGCTCGTCCGGCCCGGGCGGCTCGTCCAGACCACTAACGCGAGCTGACGAGCCCGTGCTCCAGCGCGAATAGCGTCGCGCCCGCGCGGGTCGACACGCCGACTTTGCCGTACAGGCGCTGGATGTGGTGGTCACAGGTCTTCGGGGAGATCCCCAGCCGGCGGGCAACCTGCTTGGTGGCCAGCCCGCGGGCGATCAGGCCGAGCACCTCGCACTCGCGCTCGGACAGCCCAGCGGGCCGCTGCACGGGCCGGCTCGGCTGGCCCGCGGCGATCAGCACGGCCTGCACCGCCTCCGGCGCGAGCCTGCCTGCTTCCGCGTCCCGGCACAGTTCGTCCGCCGCGGCTGTCGGTGACAGCGCCGGCCGGTGCGCCCGGGGTTCCCGCATCGCCTGGTAGCAGTCCGCTGCGGCCAGCAGCCAGGCTGTGAGCGGCAGGTCACCAGCCCGGCTACCCCGGTGGTAGCCGGACCCATCGCAGCGCTCGCCATGGGACCCAGCGAGACGGGCCAGGGGGCGCAGCCCGGCGGCTGCATCAAGCACCCGCTCGCTGTGGTAGGCATGCAGCCGCACCTGCTCGTGCTCGTCGCGGCTCAGCGGACCAGGCTTAGCCCACACGTTGACGGGCACCGCGACGCGGCCGATGTCATGCACCAGCGCTGCCCGGCGGAGCAGCAGCACGTCCGCGGCCGGCAGCCCGGCCACGACGGCGGCCTCTTCGGCCAGCCGGGCAACGCCGCGGGAGTGCCCGATCGTCCACATGCTTTTCAGGTCGGCGAAGTCCGCGATCGCCGACAGGCAGGCATCCAGCCGTTCCTCACCCACCACCGGCCGCTGGCCGGGCTCGGCGAGCAGCATGTCCTCCCAGATGGATGGCGCGTCCAGGCCCTTATACGCGCGGTCGCCGAGCGAGCGGAAGGCCGCCACAGCCTGCGGGTCCAGCCCCGCCCCGGCGCGCTCGGCCAGGATGCGATCCGCGAGCGCAGCGCCACCGTGCTGCCAGGTCATGTCCGCGTCCTGTGTCACCTGCATCAGCCGCACCGCCAGCGGGATCTGCGCGCCGCGCAGATCTCCCGGCATGCCCTTGCCGTCCCAGCGCTCATACAGGTGCCGCAGCGCCAGCTGAATCTGCTCGGAGAAGCCCATCCGCGCGCCCAGCAGACGGGCGATGTCGCAGTGGCTGGCCGCCCACCTGCGAAACTCCGCCACGCCGCCCCATGCCGACCGGGCCATCACCGCCGCCCGGGCCAGCGGCGCACTTTCCGGGTGAACGACCCGCAGTGCCGTGGCGACCAGCCCGAGCCGAGACCCAAATTGCGCCGCCAGCATCTGCGGCCGCGCCGCTAGCTCGTCCCCGAAGAACCGCGCGTCGATCTCGCTCTCGGCCGTGCATCCGGCGAAATGCAGCAGGCCCACATAGAAGACGGTCACCTGATCGTCTTCCGGCAGGCCCATCGTCTGCGCCGTCCGCAAGGCCAGCACCGCGGTGCGCAGCCCATGCTCCAGCGGCTGGCCCATCGCCAGGTCGGTCGCCAGCGACAACACCCCGACGGCTTCGGCCAGCCGCAACGGGTGAGCGGACGGGGTCATTCCGGGATTGTCACTTGTGAATCGCAAACGTGTCAACGAAACGGCCGGGTTGAGCCGGGACGGGTCGCTATATCTTAGTGACGTGATTTTCTTGAGCCGCCGAGGCTGCGCCGATGCCTGAGCGATCCGTGCTCGAGGAGCGCTTCGCCGCGATCGTCGAGGCGCTGGCCTGCATCGAAGGTGTGACCGTCGGTGCGGGCCGGCGCGGCTTCGGCTCCGGCACCCTTCAGGTCGACGGCCGGATCTTCGCCATGGCCAGGCGGGGCGGGCTGGTGCTGAAACTTCCGGGTCAACGAGTAGCCGAGCTCGTGGCCAGCGGAGACGGGACTCCGTTCGACGCGGGCAAGGGCGTGCCGATGAAGGAGTGGGTGGTGCTCAGCCAGCACGCCGAGAAGCGCTGGCTGCCGCTGGCGAAAGAAGCCCTCGCGTTCGTTAGATAGCCAGGAGTCAGCCGCCGGCCTGGGCCGAAACGTGACGCCGTCGGCGCTGGTCACCCGCGGTCCGGTCAGCAGGGGGTGAACCGCATGGCGTCGGCAGCGGTGTATGTCTTCGTGTCCGGGCCCTGATCGGTGACTTCGACCAGGATCGACCCGTCGGGGTAGGTGGTGAAGGAGCCCAGGTTGGTCCAGCCGGTGATCTGCGACTGATCTTTGATGACCAGCCTCGGCGTGATGGTGTTGGCCCAGATGTAGTAGTGGGTCTGGGTGTTGTTGGCGTAGTTGTCCGGGACGTAGGCATCGACGACGTAGCACCGGTTGGGGCTGAGCAGGGGTGCCCAGCTCGCGGTGGAGTTGGCGTTGGTCCCGTTGGTGTGGGTCCACAGCATCTGCCCGGTCAGGCCGTGGCCGGGCTGGGTGGACCACCAGTTGGTGGTGGAGAACTGCGACGAGCCGGGGCCGTAGGTGCCCGCAGGGTAACCGCCGCCGGACGCCGGGCCACCGGCCGTCTGGCACAGGCTGCTGTCGGCCGGCGCGTACTGCATCGCGTCCGCCGCGACGTAATACCCGGCCGTGCCGACGTCGGTGAGCAGCACATCCAGGCTGCCGTCGGGCTGCGCCCGGAAGTTGCCCAGCAGCGCGTAGGCGTTGGTGTACCTCTGCTGGTTCACGATGACGCTGGTGCCCGAGCTGTTCGCGTCCATGACGGTGTAGTGGGTCTGCGGGTTGTTGGCGTAGTTGTCCGGGATGTAGGCGGAGATGGTGTAGCAGCCGTTCGGCACCAGTTGCGGCACCCACAGCGCCCGCGAGTCCACGGCCGAGCCGTTGGTGTGGGTCCACATTTCCTTGCCGATCAGCCCGTGGCCGCTCTGCGTGGCCCACCAGTTGTAGGTGGAGAACTGTGGGGAGCCGGGCCCGAAGGTGCTCTGCGGGTAGCCGGGGCTGCCGGTCGGGCCGCCCGCGCCGCAGTCCTGGGTGGGCAGGAACTGCATGGCATCGGCCGCGACGTAATACCCGGTCTGCCCGACGTCGCTGACGGACACGCTCAGGAAGCCGTTGGCGTCCGCGTGATAGGTGCCGAGGCTGACGAACTGATTCGTCCACACCGACTGGTCGATCGTGGCGCTGTGCGGCCCGTTCCCGTCGAACACCGTGTAACTGGCCAGCGCGTTGGCGTACGTGTCCGGGATGTAGGCCGCCACGGCGTAGCACTGGCCGGCGTTGAGCTGGACCATCCAGTCCGCGGAGGAATCGGGTGTGGCGCCGTTCGAGTGGGTCCATCGCTCGTTGCCATACAGGCCGTGGCCGGGCGAGGTGTACCAGCCGTGGTCGGAGCCGGGGTAAGCCGACCCGTACAGGGTGAACTCGCCCGCCGGCGCCGACGGGTCGATCGTCGTGCCGATCGGCCCGATGCCATGGCAGGAGGCGGGCACATACTGGGCCGCGTCGGCCGCGATATAGAAGCCGGCCGGCCCCACATCACTGACCATGAGTCTGAGGTGGCCGCCCGAGTCCGCCTGGAATACCCCGAGCGGCACCCAGGCGTTGGTATAGCTCTCCTGGTTGACCGGTTGCGGCACCCACGTCTGCGCTCCGGTCACCGTGTAGTGGGCCACCCCGTTGGCGTAATTGTCCGGCACGAACACGCTGATGTCGTAGCAGGCGCTCGCGGCCAGGGTAGGAGCCCAGGTGGCAGTGGAGTCGGGAGTCGAGGTCCCGTTGGTGTTGGTCCACTGCTCGTCGCCGATCAGGCCGTGCCCGGCCCGGGTGTACCAGCCGTGGACCGAGCCCGGGTAGGCCGAGCCGGCCAGGCTGAACTCCGGTGAGCCGGGGCCGTAGGTGCCCTGCGGGTAACTGGTCGTCGCCGGGTAGGTTTGCGGCGGGCCGGCCGAGCCGTCACCGATATGGACGAAGCCGTCCGGCCAGTTCACATGGTAGGCGGGGTAACCGAAACTGCTGTCCCAGGCGCCGGTGGTATCCAACACCAGCGTCGAGTACTCGCCGTTGAGCCGCAGGTTGTAGCCCTCGACGCGGATGGTGCCGTTGGGGTACACGTCGGTGACGTAGGCGACATGGCCGAACTGGCCCATGGTCCAGTAGGCGATCGACCCGGGTGAGGGGTAGCCGTTGACCTGATAGCCGGCCGCTGCCCCCACCCGGCCCCAATCCATCGCGTTGGGCCAGACCTGTTTCCCGGACGGCGGCCCGACGGCCGGGTCGGCGTTGCCGAACACCGGCGAGATTCCCGCGTTCGCCGGAGCCCAGCTCTTGTCCGGCCGGTAGGGCGGGTGCTGGGCATTGCTGCCCGCCAGGTTCTCGTACACCTTCCACGCGGCGAACGAGTCGCACTGCCCGTAGAACTCGTTCCACGGGTCGGTGCCCTCGTGCCGCTCGAACAGGCCCAGCCCCTCGTAGGGGTAGTCATTGCCGGCGTGCGCGGCGTGGCCGACCACCCAGCCCGTCGGAGTCGGCCCCGGTCCGGGCCCCGGCGGAGTCGCGGACTGGCAGGGATCGGCCGAGAAGCTGACCATCCCGGTCAACCCCGGTGCCACGCTGCCCAGGTTGTAGTCGCCCGCGATGGTCGAGAAATCAAACATCCACTCGACTCCGACGAAGAAATCGTTCTCGAACGCCGGCCAGGCACAGGAAGCATCCGAGTTGGTGGTCGCGGTCAGCCAGTCCTCGACGAAGACCGCGGGCCCGGTGGCCAGTCCGATGACGTCATAGAGCTTCAACGAGATCTCGGCGGAGAGGTAGGCCTGCACCTTGACCCCGGCTGTGGGGTTCACCGCGTTGCCGCCGCCTGCGCCGAGGTTCCCGCAGGCCTTAAGCGCACCGTTGGTCGGCGTCTGGGTGATGCTGCCGTCGGTGTGCACCAGGAAGGTGTCGCCGAACCCCTCGTCGCCGCCTTCCACGTCAAAGCCAAGTCCGGCGATGATCTCTCCCTTGAACCCGAGGTTGATGTCGATGGTCGGCACGATCACTATGGGCAGCGGCCCGAGCTGGATGTCGACCGGCGACAGCACGAACTGCTTGAGGGTCTTCTCGCTGCTGATGCCCACCACGCTGTTGCCTTTGCCGTCGGTCATCGTGGGGGTGATGTACAAGCTGGTGTCGGTGTAGTTGGTCTCGTCGAACTCGGCCTGTACTCCTGGGTGGCTCGCGTCGCCGGGCTGGTAGAAGATCAGGTGCGCCGAGGCGGACGCGAAGGCCCAGCCCTGGACGTTGAGCGCGATGTTCTTGCCGACCGGGATGTTCACGTCGGTGATCTCGAAATACCAGCCGCCGGAGGCGCTGGTGCGCAGCGTCGGGCAGGTACCGATGGCGGCTGCCTCGTGCAGGTGCGCGGCGCTGCGGCGCAGTAGGCCGGACCGGATCTTCGCCGGTACCTGGCTCGCGGGTACCAGCCGGACCCCGGGTGTCGAGGACGCCTGGGCTGCCGCAGTGGCGGCGACGGCCCCGTTGAGCGGCACGTTGACGCCGATCGTCCCGGTGTAGGCGTTGGTCGGCGTTGTGGCGCTGGCCTGCACCGTCGTCGTCGCGCTGCCAGCGCTCACGCTGGTCACCTTGACCAGCAGCCCGTGCGGCAGCTTCGCGCTGGTGGCGGAGGCCAGGACCTGACCCGTGCTCAGGCTGGCCGGCATCGGGTTGGTGAATACCAGGGTGAAGGACTTGCACGTCGCGGTGCCCACGGGTGCCGGGTTGTCCGCGCATCGCTCGCTGTACAGGCTGGCCTGCCAGGCCGAGTCGAACACGACCGTGCCGGCGGTCAGCCCGGGCGCGGCACTGGCGATCGTCGGCGTTATCGCCACCAGCCCCAGCGCGGCGATCAGGCCTGCCGCCGCCGCGGCCGCTCGCCGGCGGATGGCCTTTCCCGGTGCCGCGAGCACGGACCACATGAGAACCTCGCCTCGGTTGATGCGGGAACAGGGTGCGGTACGCAGCAGCGCCGTGCGCGCGGCCTACGTTGGCCGCGCGCTGGCGACTGGATCAGAAGTGCAGGTAGCGGCTGGGCGCGCCGGACGAGATGGTGCGGATGTTCAGCTGATGGAAGTTGCCCCAGTTGTACTCGTAGACCTTGATCGTCCCGTTCGAGTAGACGGCGGCGACGTAGGCGACATGGCCACCGCTGCTGGCCCCGTTGTGGTTGGGATCCCACTGCGCGATGTCGCCCACATGCGGTGTGGACTCCGCGTAGGCACCGTGCCACATCCACGCGTCGCCGAGCCAGTCGGGAGACTTGGTGTGCGGCCTGCCGTCGGCACGGATGGCCCAGGCGGCGAACGACGTACATTCGCCCTCCCAGTAGCCGTGCTGGTCGGCGACCCAGGTGGCCGACTGCGGCCACGGCCAGGGATAGTTGTACGGGTTGAGGCCACTGGACTGGTCGCAGTGGGGCACGCCGGGGGAGTAGCCGTCACTGCCTTGCGGCGGGGTGGAGATGTACCAGTCGTAGACCCAGTTGCCGCTGGTCAGCTCGTCCCAGGTACGGCTGGTGAGGCCGTCGTAGGGGTCGGTGCCGCCGTTGTTGATCTGGCAGACGACAGCCACGGCGGCGCCGTTGTTCAGCCAGCCGACGACGTGGTTGACCGCGGGCTGGCTCTGGATGGCCAGGGTGCCGTCGGTGCCCTGGACGTGGTACGTCGTCGCGGCGTCGGCCGTGCCTGCGGTCACAATGACCGAGCCCACTGCCATCGCCAGCGCGAGGCCGACCCGGGTCAGCCGCCTGATTGCCCACATGGCTCGCCCTTTCCCGCGGTGATCATCGCTAGTGTCCGCGGTCCGCAGCCGGCTGTCATGTCAGGTATTCGACCGGCGGGCCCGGTGCCCGGCGAACGCACCACACCGGTCACGCGGCGGGCGCCGATCCGTTCCAGGCGGCTGAAGGGATCCTCAGCTCCACGTACGTGCCAGCCCCGGGGGCGCTCTCGATGCACGCGGCCCCGCCGACCTCGAGAATCCGGTCGGTGATGGACTTTTCGAGCCCGACGCCCCAGGGCGTCTGCCCGGGGTCAAACCCGATGCCGTGATCGAGGATGCTTACGGTCAGCCGGTCATCGGTGGCCGTCGCCCGCATGACCGCCGCGGCGACCGCCGCGTGCTTGGCCACGTTGGTCAGCGCCTCATGAGCAGCGCCGACGACAGCTTCCAGCACCTCGCGCGGCAAGCACCCCCTGACCTCGGATGCCTGGAGCTGAGCGCTGTTGAACTCGACGTGCAGGCCCGCGGCGGTCTTCAGCGCGGCGAGTTCGTGGAGGCGGGACAAGAGATCTCCGGGCTCGTCCAGCGGCGTCCCTTCCACCAGCGCGCGCAGCCGCCTGGCCGCCGCGGCGATGTGCGAATGCATCGCGTCGTCGGCGACGCTCCGGTGCCGGACCAGGCTCTCCAGCGTCTGCAGCGCATGGTCATGCAGAATCCGGGCATGCCGGGCGCGTTCCCGCTGCCGCGCCAGATCCTCGGCCTGGGCGATAGCCTGCGCCCGCGAGGCGTCCGCGGCCCGCGCGCCCCGGCGCAGTTCGCGGGCGACCGCCCACGTGACGGCCGTGTTCGCGAAGTAGCCCAGGGCGTTGGGCATGACGTTCCATAGCGGGTCATGGTGAATTCCGACCGCTGATAATGCGTAGCCACTGGCCAGCACGGCGGTGAGAGTCATCACATCCGCCAGCCGCCCGAATGCGATGCCGATGGAATAACAGCCGAACAGGCTGAACGGGTACATGAAGTACACCCAGGTCTGGCCGTCCGCCGGCGCGGTGAGGGCCGCCCCTACCGCGAGGCAGCCGACCAGGAATGCGACATCCCCCACGATCCAGGACGGCCTGAGCCCGCCGCGCCGCGCGGCGGCCACGGCCAGGACCACGCTCTCGGCTGTCACCGCGCCCGTCAGCGCGAGGATCGCCGGCCACGACCGGTAGTGCCGCCAGTCCAGCACCAGCACCGAAGCGATCTCCGCCAGCCCAGCCGCCCGGAAGAACGCGAGGAGGCGGATGGCCAGGAACTCGGCGCGTGCGGCGCTGGAAACAGGCTCAGCCCGGTTCGCGTCACTCACCGGTTCTCGGCGGGGCGATCCTCTGCAGGGCAGCCCTGGTGAGTTCCGCCTTGTTCCCGACCTGCAGCTTGGCGCGTATCCGCTCGACGTAGGTGTCAACCGTCGCCTTGGTCACGCCCATCCGGTGCGCCGTCTGGGTATGGGTGAATCCCCGTGCGATCAGGTCGAGGGTCTGCTCCTCGCGCGGCGACAGCAGGTCACCCGCCCGGTCGCCGCTCTGGCTGGCGCCACCGCTGGGCGCTTCGCCGCCGGGCTGATGGCAGCGGACGAGTTCCGCCTGGAGGATGTCGGCCAGCTGGGACGAGAGGGCGAAGCCGCCGCTGGCCACGGTCCTGATCGCCGACACGAGCATCTCGGGGTCGGCCAGCTTGGTCAGGTACCCGGACGCCCCAGACCGGATCGCGCCGAGCACGTCCGCCGGGCGCCCAGACGCCGAGATCACCAGCACCTTCATCGCTGTGCGCAACTCCGAGATAACGGAAAGGCAAGGATTGTCGCTCTGATGGTACAGATCGAGGAGGACGACATCGGCGAGCAGGCGACCGTCAATGTCTCCCGCGGCCAATTCCAGCGGCGTGGCCACGGATATTGTGACGGCGATATCTCCGGCGTCACCCAGGATCGACTCCAGCCCGCGCCGTGCCACAGGATGATCGTCGATGATCGCCACCTGGATCATCTCGGACTCCTCGACGGCGAATTGGCTCTGGCCGGTGGTCACATCGTGCCCCAAGGATCCGTTCTGCGAAAGGCCGTCGCGTCGCTGACAAAAAGTGTCCGGCCCGGCACCGCCCGCAGTCACGTCGGGTGAAGAACGTCAGCTATATACCTGACATGACAGCCGACCAGGGCGGCAGCACGTTTGATGTACCCGGCCGGCCCGCTTTACCGCGCGCCTGCCAGTCGCGACAACGGAAGGGACCAGCCATGAGAAAGGCGACGCTGTTCGCCCGGATCGCGGTCGCCCAGGGCGTGCTGGCCGCCGCGGCCGGGCTCGCTGCGAGCCCCGCCGACGCGGCGACGACGTACTACGTGCAGGGCACCAACGGGACCCTGGCCATCCAGAGCCAGCCCGCGGTCAACCACGTGGTCGGCTGGCTGAACAACGGCGCCGCTGTCCAAGTCGTCTGCCAGATCAACAACGGCGGCACCGACCCCTACGACGGCCTCACCAGCCGTACCTGGGACGAGCTGACCAGCGGTAACTGGGTCTACGACTGGTACATCTCCACCCCGCCACAAGGCAGTGACGGCTACTCCCCCGGCGTGCCCCACTGCGCCGGGCCGCTGCCCCTGACCACATCGATCGCCGTGCCGAGCCTGGCTGTCGGCGGGATTCAGGCCCACGGCTACACGGCGGGACCGCTCTACAACGACGGGCCCGGCTTCACCAACGCCAACCGGGCGGAATCGCTCGCGGCCGCCGAGAATTCCGGCTACTGCCAGGACCTGGCCATGGCCAACACCGACTTTTCCTGGTTGTGGCCAGACATCAACTACGTGGCCCGCTGGCCGGGAGACGCGCTCAGCAACGGCCGGTCGGTGACAAGCTATCCGATCGTGGGCGCTGTCGTGGTATTCCGGCCCGGCAATCATTACTGGAGTGCCACCCACTACTGGAACTATGGTGACGGCCACGTCGCCATGGTCGTCAAGGTGGATGCCACCTCTTACACCGTCGCCGAGTTCAACTTCAATCTCGGTGGCGGCGGTCGTTACATCATGGACTTCCGGCGCATCCCATGGCCCGACCCCTACCCAAGCTGGGGCGATGGGGCCAGCGTGGCGGGGTTCATCCGCTAGCGTGGCCCTGCCACACTGGCGGGCAGTGCGCCGTTAGCAGTCCCGGGACAGGTGGTCATCTGAATGGATGCGGCACCTACCGATGAAGGCGGGCGTGATGGCTACACCAGCGCCGGGGCTCCCGATCTCTCATGTCGTGATTTTTGTTCAGGAGAATCACACCACCGACAACTACTTCCGCTCGATGGCGGCGTACGGCGCTAACGTCGCAGCCGGCTGGCCGGTCGCGGCCAATCCGCCGGCCTCTGATCAGCCGCACGACCGGCACGCCTATTACCGGTGGCTGACCGGGAAGATCACCGGCGCACACGTGCAGTTCGACACCACAGCTGTGCTGCCGTTCTACGCGTGGCTGGCCGCCTCGGGGGCGTTCCTGGAAAACCACTGCTCCGGTTTCGGAACGAACTCCACCCCGAATCATCTGCTGATCGTCGGGGGCCAGACCCCTACGCTGAAAAACCCCTCACGGAGCGCACCCCAGCCGGTGTGGGACATGCCGTCGCTACCGGGCCACGCCGCGGACAACAACCTGACGTGGAAGGCATACACCGGCTCCAGTGGCTACCCGCTGGAGTTCTACACCCAGCTGAAAGGCTCACCGAACATCGTGCGCTCGTCCGGGCCGTCGGCGCAGTTCCTCGCCGACGCCGCCGCGGGCCGGCTGCCTGCCCTGTCGATGGTCTGGCACGACAGCCCCTATGACGAGCATCCGCCGGCCGATGTGACACCCGGGCACGACGCGATCTGGCAGGCCGTCGGCGCGGTCGCCTCGGCCGGGTTGTGGAACTCCACGGTGTTCATGCTGACGTGGGACGACTGGGGCGGCTACGACGATCATGTGGCGACCCCCAACGTCGAAACCGACCTCGGCGGCGTCCAGCTCGCTTACGGGCCGCGCCTGCCGCTGCTGATGTTCGGTGGCCGCGTCCGGCCCGGCATCGATCATCGCTGGTGCTCGCATGCCTCAATCCCCAAGACGGCCCTGCAGCTGTTCGGCCTGCCGGCGCTTGGCGTGGCCCGCGTGGACAACGATCCAGGGCTGGCCGACCTGATCGACCTCAGCCCGCAGCCGCCGTCATTCGCCCCGGCGCCGCCGGCCTACGGCACCACCATCACCCAGCCACCGCCGCCGCAGCCCGCTCCCGCCCCGGGCCCGCCCCCCCCCCCCCC
>Ga0207684_10002642_pt1 | contig 17930 bp, 14 predicted proteins | sample KBSK5501metaG_FD_184342 | JGI IMG/M metagenome (GOLD analysis project Ga0207684, IMG submission 184342) | Corn, switchgrass and miscanthus rhizosphere microbial communities from Kellogg Biological Station, Michigan, USA - KBS K5-50-1 metaG... | ecosystem: Host-associated > Plants > Roots >...
ACCAGCTTCAGCGCGACGCGGTCGGCGGGGTCCGGCTGCAGGCGCTGGCCGATGATCGGCGCGCCGCCGCAATAGGTGATGAACCGGCCGGTGCGGTCGATCATGTCGCGATAGGCGAGCGCGTTGTCGATCTGCTCTGGCGAGACGTTCTGCGTCTGGACCGTCGTCAGGATACCGAGCGCGATCAGATTGCCGTAGGCGGGGTCGTGCGTGATGTTGCCGGCGCTCAGGAAGATCGTCTTGGCGAACGACCGGCCCATGCCGATCAGGTCTTCCTTGCTGCGCGGCAGGGTGAAGGCCCAGGGCGTGCGCTCGCCGCGTTCGGCCGGCGCCAGCAGGATGTCCTGCCATTCGGGATCGCGGTGACGGTCGTACCAGGCGATGTATTCCTCGACCATCGCCTGCGTCGCGGGATGCGTCGTCACATCCTCGACGGGGCCGCCGCCCATGACCCAGATCTTGCGGCCGTCGCGCAGGGCCTCGCGGTATTCGGCGCCGCTGCGCATCAGCTTTTCGCCGGAGGCATCGTGATGACGCGGCGCGGCGCCAGCGGGGCGGCCGGAATGTTGCCGACATCGATCTCCGGCATCGGCGTGTCGATCGCGCGCAGCACCGCATTGGCCAGTTCGTTGTAGCTCGGGAAGCGCTGGCGCAGCCGGCCGCGCCACGCCGGGACGCCGCCGCTGGCGTGCAACTCGAAAGCCGACTCGCGGCCGTCGAGCCCCGAGGAGACGTGATCCCACGCCATCTGCAACAGCGCCGAACGCTGCGCCGCGGTGTAGCCGCCGCCGCCAAACGATTCTTCCAGGCCCGCCTGCAATTCCGGGATGGCGAGGTCGCTGTCGGACGGCGCCACCACCAGTGACGAACCCGGGATGATGCGCAGAAGCTCGGACATGCGCTGCCGCGCCTTGAAGATCGCGAGGCCGCCGGGCAGCAGGTGCAGATGGTTCGGCACGCAATTGCCGGCCACGGTGTAGCTGGGATCGCGCTCGGCGGCGGCGAGACAGCTGCGCGCGGTCTGCACATCGGCGATCAGATCGACCAGGTATTCGACGGTCGCCTCGTGCTCCTTGAGGCCCATCGCATCGGCGAGCGCGAGCGCCAAGCCTAAAGTGAACTCGGCCTTGGCAAGCCAGCCATAGAGGTGGTGCCACAACAGCCAGGTGGCGATCGGCTCGGGCGACGGCTCGACGAGGAACACGCGCTCCCACGGGATGAAGACGTCGTCGAGCCACATCTGGCCGTCGAGCTCGTCGAAGCGCGAGGACAGCGGCGATACGAAACGGTTGGCATGGCGCGGCGCAATCTTGCGGCACACCGTCGTGGCGCCGGGATCGCCGACCGGCACGATAAAACTCGCGTTGTGCTCGCCGATCTTGATGCCGTTCAGCGCGCCGACATAGACGTCCTCGGCATAGGCCGGGCTGGTATGCATGCCGATCCGGCCGCTGACGACAATGCCGGCATCGGTCTCGCGCACCAGCTTCAAGGCGGCGCGATCGGCCGGGTTCTCGCGCAGCCGGAAGCCGATCGGCGCGGCGCCGCCGCAAAACGTCAGAAAGCGGCCGGTTGTGGCGATCCGCTCGCGATAGGCCGCCGCATCGGCGATCTGCTTCGCCGAGACGTTGCGCTCCTGCACCGCGGTCAGGACACCCATCGAGATCAGATGACCGTAGGCCGGGGTATGGGTGATGTTGCCGGCGGACAGAAAGATCGTCTTCGCGAAGGACCGGCCCATGCCGATCAGATCGTCGGAGGTTTTCGGCAGGACATAGGACCAAGCGGCGCGCTCACGCTCCGGCGTCGCCGGCGCGAACAGGATGTCCTGCCAGACCCGATCGAGATGCCGGTCGTACCAGGCGACGTATTCCTCGACCATCGCGCTGGTCGCCGGATGCGTCGTGACGTCTTCGACCTTGCCCTCGCCGAGCACCCAGACCTTGCGCCCGTCGCGCAAGGCTTCGCGATAGTCGGCGCCGGTGCGCACTTTGCTCACCGCCTCCGTCATATACCGGACCGCCAGAGGTCACGAAACTGGACCGCGACAATCTCGGAGTACGGGACATCCTCGTCGAGGATGCTCATGCGGCGGGCGAAATCGTTGATCGCGGACACCGAATGCTCGCCGATCGCGGCGTCATAGAAGGGCAGATCGCGCTCGACGATGCCGGCGATCAGCCCGGTCTCGCGCGGCGGGAAGCGCTTTGCGCCGGCCTCGTTGGCGCGCGAAACATCCGCTTTCAACGCGTTCTGCGTCGCGACCAGAGCGCGCAGCGCGGCTGCGCCGGTTTCCGGCGAACGCTCGATCAGCCGGTCGGTCGTTGCCAGCACCGGCATCGTATAGTCGAAACAGCCCGGCGGCCCGTCGCCGCGCCGCACATCGAGTACGATCGTGCCGGTGCCGCTCGTCACCGCGATTTCGGTCGCCATGCCGTTGGCCCAGAACCCGTCGATCTCGCCCTTCTCCAGGGCCCGCGCCGCGGTCAAGCCGAAATTGATGCTGGTACCGGTGGCGCCCGGCACCGGCCCGATCCGGATGTCGTTGCGGTGCGGATCGAGGCCTGCAGCGGTCAGCAAGCCGCGCAGTCCCATCTCGACCCAGGGCGCCGCGCCGATGCGGCGGCCCTTTAGAGCCGCGAGATCGCCGCGCGCGACGCCGAGCTCCTTGCGCATGACGAGGAACCAGTACATGCCCTGCGCCAGCGCGCCGAGCAATTTGACGCCGCGCCATTCGGTGAAAGCCGCCAGCGCGCCATGCGCCGCGCCGCCGACAAAATCGACGGCGCCGTCGCGCAGCGCTTCATAGGCGCGATCGACCGGAAAGATCAGCTCGGCCGAGATTTCGAGCCCCTCGCGCTCGAAAAACCCGAGCTCGGCCGCCGCCACGGCCGGAAAATACGAGTTCGAGATCAGATCCGGTATCGCGAGCTTCATTGGTCGATCGCGCCGCCGTTTCGCCTTCCTGATAAGCACCCTATAGTCGCCAACTCGGCAAGGGAACAGGCGTCGCGTATGACGGCGGTCGCGTCTACAGCCCCTCTCCCGCACCGCGGGAGAGGGAGGGGCCCATGCCGCAGGCGTGGGAGGGTGAGGGCGGGTGCGCAAATGCCCTCACCCGGCTTCGGGCTTCGCCCTCAGCCACCCTCTCCCGCAATGCGGGAGAGGGGCTCATTGCGGGGCATGCCTGGATGAGCGCGTTCGCGCTGGAGGAGCCGGCCTCGCTCGCCGAGGCCTTGGCGCTGCTCGACCCGGACGACCCGGAGGTGCGCGCGATCGCCGGCGGCACCGCCCTGATGCTGATGATGAAGTCGGGCCTCTACCGGCCGCAGCGCCTCGTCAGCCTGCGGCGGCTCGGCCTGGCCTTGACCCGAATTCGCGAGGTGGCGGAGGGCGGGCTCGAGATCGGCGCGATGGTGCGCCTCGCCGAGATCGAGCGGTCGGCGGCGGTTCGCACGGTGGCGCCGGTCATGGCCGAGACCTTGCTGACCCATTCCAATGTCCGGGTGCGAAATGTCGCGACATTGGGCGGCAATCTCGCGCATGCCGACCCGCATATGGATCTGCCGCCGGTGTTGATCGCACTCGGCGCCACGGTGCGGGTCGCCGGCCCCGCCGGCGAGCGGGTCGTCGCTGTCGAGGATCTGTTCACCGGCTATCTCGAAACCGTGCTCGCCAACAACGAGCTGATCACGGGAGTGTCGATACCGTCGCAGACCGGCCGACGCGCGACCTACGCCAAGATCACGGCGCGCACCGCCGATGACTGGCCGGCACTAGGCCTCGCGGTGTCGGTAAACGCTGAGGACGGGATCGTGCGCGATGTCCGCGTCGCGATCGGGGCCGCGACCGAAACGGCGCGCCGCCTGCCGCAGGCCGAAGCGGCGCTCGCCGGCCGAGCCGTCAATGACGCAACCCTGCGCGAGGCAGGCCGCGCCGCGGCCGCCGAGGCGCCGGTCGTCGCCGATCATCACGGTTCGGCCGCGTATAAGCGCGTGCTGATCAAGGTGCATCTGCAGCGCGCGTTGCGCCGCGCATTGGACGGAACCGCGCGATGAGCGAGACGCCGCGCATCCCGGCCGGACAGATCGGCCGCTCGATCCCGCGGGTCGAGGCCCGCGCCAAGGTCACCGGCGCCGCCGAATACATCCACAATCTGCGCCTGCCCGGCATGCTGTGGGCCAAGATCTGCCGCAGCACGATGCCGCATGGCCGCATCCGCCACATCGACACGAGTGCCGCCACCGCGATCCCAGGGGTCCAGCGCATCGTCACCGCTGCGGATATCCGGACTGTCATCGCCGAGCCTTATTACGGCCCGGCGTTTCACGATCAGCCGATCCTCGCCGAAGGGAAAGTGCGGCATGTCGGCGAGCCCGTCGCGGCGGTGCTGGCCGCCGATCCGCGCATCGCCGCCGAGGCGGCGCAGGCGATCATCGTCGAGTACGAGCCCTTGCCGGCGGTCTATGACGAGGTCGAGGCGCTTACTTCACCCGTCTATGTTCATGACCAGCTGAAGCCGGCCGGCGCTTTCGCCGATCTGAAGCATCTCGCCGGAAGGCGCGACACCAATGTCGCGCTCGATTTTCACCTGCGGCGCGGCGATGTCGAGAAAGCGTGCGCTGCCGCCGAGCAGGTCTTCGAGCACACCTTCCGCACCCAGCAGACGATGCACACGCCATTGGAACCGCATGTCGCGGTCGCCGATGTGCGCGATGGCGTGGCGGTGATCCACAGCTCGGCGCAGAACCCGTCCTTTGTGCGCATCGAGATCGCACGCCTCCTCGGCTGGCCGGAGAACCGGGTGCGGGTCAGGACCGCGTTTCTCGGCGGCGGCTTCGGCGCGAAGGTGTATGTGAAAGTCGAAGCGCTGGCGGTGGCGCTGTCGATGCTCGCCGGGCGGCCGGTCAAGATCGCGCTGACGATGGAAGAGCAATTCTTCACGATCAGCCGCCATGCCAGCACATTCCGCATCAAGAGCGCGATCGACAAGGAGGGCCGCATCACGGCGCGGCATTGCGAGGTGTTCTACAATGGCGGCGCCTATGCCGATATCGGCCCGCGGGTCGCGCAGAAATCCGGGTTCACCGCCGCCGGCCCCTACGACATAGAGAATGTCGCGATCGATTCCTTCGAGATCTACACCAACCGGCCGCCGGCCGGCGCGTTCCGCGGCTTTGGCATGCCGCAGCTCGTGTGGGCCTATGAGTGTCACGCCGATCTGATCGCCCGCGGGCTCGGCATCGACCCGCTGGAATTTCGCCGCAGGAATTTGCTGCGCGACGGCAGGCCGCACGCGACCGGCACGATCATGCGCGACGCCGCGACCGCGGCGGTGCTCGACCGTCTGGCGCAAAGGATCGGCTGGGGCCAACCTTTCAATCGCGGCAACGGCGCGTTGCGCCGCGGCCGCGGCATCGGGTTCGGTCTCAAGGCGGCAATCTCGCCGACGACATCGGTCGCGACTGTCGCGGTTGCCGCCGATGGCAGCTGCACGGTTTATTGCGGCACCGTCGATATGGGCCAGGGTTCGACCACCGCGATGGCGCAGATCGCCGCCGAGACGCTGGGCCTCGACGCCGAGGCGGTGCGCGTCGTCGCGCCCGACACCGATGTCACGCCCTACGACATGGGCACCTTGGGCTCGCGCTCGACCTTTCATATGGGCCATGCGGTGCGGCTCGCCTGCGAGGAGGCGAAGGCGAAGCTCGTAGCGCTCGCCGCCGAGACCGGCGTGCCGTCCGGCACCAACCTGCCGATCGCCGAATTGTTTCGCCGCAAATACGGCATGCAGGCCGGCACTGTGGTGGGCAGCGGCAGCTATCTGCCGAGCTATGTCCCGCCCGACCACGGCACCGGCCAGACCCCGAACGCGACGCCGTTCTGGATGGTCGGCGGCAGCGCCGCCGAGGTCGAAATCGATACCGAGACCGGGCAGATCCGCGTGCTGCGCCTCGTCACGGTCGCTGATGCCGGAACGGCGGTGAACCCGAAGATCGTCGAGACGCAACTGACCGGCGCCGCGATCCAGCACCTCGGCATGACCTTGTTCGAGAACATGGAGTTCACCGACGGGCAGCTGCGCAACCCGAATTTCGCCGAATACAAGATCCCCGGGATCCGCGATCTGCCGGAGCAGCTGACCGGCGAAGTTGTCGATGCGGTGCAGCAGAGCGGGCCGTATGGCGCCAAGGGGGTTGGCGAGACCGGCACCTTTGCGGTCGCGCCGGCGATCGCCAATGCGATCCACGACGCGGTCGGGGTGCGCCTGATGGAACTGCCGATCACCCCCGAGGCGGTCTATCGCGCGCTGCGCGCCGCCGCCGGCGACCCGCTACCGGCGGAGTAAAAGGGTGAAGCTCGCACGGCTGGCTGCGGTGGCGCGATGCGTCCTTCGAGACGCACCCTTCGGGTGCTCCTCAGGATGAGGTGGTCCTAGGATGGCATTAAGAAAGATCCTCATCCTGAGGAGCCCGCGCAGCGGGCGTCTCGAAGGGCGCACGACGCTAATCCAAACCGGGCGGTGCATGAAATGACCGCTCTGCGCACGATCCATTTCACCTTGAACGGCCGCGCCGTCGAGGCGACGATCCCGCCGCATCTGAGCCTCATTGAATTGTTGCGCGAACAGTTCGAACTGTTCGGGGCGCGAGAGAGTTGCGGCCAGGGGCTGTGCGGCTGCTGCACCGTATTGGTGAACGGCGACGCGGTGTCGAGCTGTCTTTATCTCGCAGCCTTCGCCGACGGCGGCGAGATCGTCACGGTCGAGCACCTCACCGCGGACGGCAAGCTCGATCCGGTCCAGGAGGCGTTCATCGAGGCCGGCGCGTTCCAATGCGGCTTCTGCACGCCGGGCTTCGTATTGATGACGAAACAGCTGCTCGACGAACATCCCGACCCGAGCGACGACCAGATCGGTCACTACCTGTCGGGCAATCTGTGCCGCTGCGGCACCTATCCCGAGATCATCGCCGCGGTGAAGCTCGCCGCCGGCAAAAGACGCGGCGGATAGATTAATTCACCACGGAGCACAGAGAGCACGGAGTCAGGAGATCGGCGTCCCGGCGAAAGCCGGGACCCACCCTTCAGCTGTCTCGGGCGCGGACAAGTGGGTCCCGGCTTTCGCCGGGACGCCGATAAAGAGATCGCTCCGTGACCTCCGTGCCTGCGTGGTGAAAAATTATATACGGAACGGATGGCCGGGCAGACCCGGTACCTTGACGCGCAGCGAATAGACCGAGGTGCGGGCGGTGAAGAAGATCGTCTTCATGTCCGGCCCGCCGAAGCACAGATTGGCCGGCACCTCCGGCGTCTTGATCACACCGAGCTTCTCGCCGCTCGGCGCGAACACCCAGGTGCCGCCCGGCCCGGTGCAATAGACCCGGCCCTCGACATCGACCTTCATGCCGTCCGGCACGCCTTCCTTCTCGTCGGAGGACATGTCGGCGAAGATGCGCCGCCGCACCATATTGCCGGCGCCGTCGAGCTCGACCGCGTGGATGTACATCGCCTGCCGCGTATTGGCGACATAGAGGGTGCGCTCGTCGGGCGAGAAGGCGAGCCCGTTCGGATATTCGAAATCGGCGACATGGCTGGCCGAGCCGTCCGGCTTGACGCGATAGATCGCCGAAGGATCGAGCTCGCGCTCGCCGAGCGGAATCCGCAAACCGGGATTGGTGAAGTAGATGCTGCCGTCCGATTTGCAGACCAGGTCGTTCGGCCGGCTGAGGCGCTTGCCCTCGAAGCGGTCGATCAGCACCTCGGAGGAGGCGAATTTCCCGTCCGCCGGCCAGCGCGTCAGCCGGCGGTTGCCGCCCTCGCAGATCACGAGGCGGCCTTGTGGATCGAAGGTCGTGCCGTTGCCTTCGCCGGTGTTCTCGCGCAGCAGCTCGGCCGGTCCGCCGGGCTTGATGCGATAGAACTTGCTGGCTCGCACATCGACAAAATAATAGAAGCCGTCGGGGTGCCACAGCGGGCCTTCGGTGAAGACAAAGTCGGTCGCGAGGCGCTCGGCCTCGGTCTGGTCGATGATCTGCGAGAGCCCGTCCATCGCGTTTCTCCCTCTACCGGCCGCGTGTTTCGCGTATCCTAGCGGAGCAAAGCGAATAGACGCCACCACCGAAACGCGGAGGCGATGATGGCCGCGGACCTCGACTGCATCTTCTGCAAGATCGTCGCCGGCGAGATCCCCTGCTTCAAGCTGTTCGAGGATGCCGAGACGCTTGCCTTCATGGACATCAATCCGGCGCATGACGGGCACTGTCTGGTGATCCCGAAGGCGCATTCCCCGAACGTCTTCGAGATCGCGCCGGAGGGGTTCGCGGCGGCGGCGCGCACTGCGACCAGGGTCGCGAAGGCGGTCAACGCCGCCGTCCAGCCCGACGGCATCAATCTGATGCAGGCAAATGGCGAGGGCGCCGGACAATCGGTCGGCCACTTCCATCTGCACATCATCCCGCGGCGCAACGATGACGGGCTGCTGTTCAACTGGGACCCCAAACCCGGCGACCGCACCAGGATTGCCGAGATCGCCGAGCGGATCCGCGGTTTGCTGTAGCCTGCTCAGTCCCCGGCGGGAGCGGCGTCGTCGATCACCAGCTGCACCGCATCGCCGCCGCGATAATCGTCGCGCCGCAAATGGCCGGCGACATGGATCGCGCGGCCGCGCGAGGCCGCGAGAAATTCGCCGAGCGGCGTTTCGGCGACGCGAAAGGCGATCGCCTTGAGCCGCGCCGGGCCGATCGGATCGGCCAAGGTGCAACGCAGATGGCCGGTACCGACCGGCTCGACAAAGGCGAGCTGCACGCCGAGAAAGGCGAAGCGCGGCTCGGGATTGGCGGCGCCGAACGGGGCCAACGCCGCGATCGGCTCAATGACCCCGCTCTGCGCCGCGCCGACCGACAGCGCGCCGTCGATCATCAGTTCCGGCACCAGCCGCTCGGTCGCAAGGCCGTCGCCAAGCCGCTCGACCAGGAACTCGCGGAGCGCATCGAGCTTGTCTTCGGCGACGGTAAACCCGGCCGCCATCGCATGGCCGCCGCCATTGATCAGGAGCCCGGCCTGGCGCGCCGCGATGACCGCCGGCCCGAGCGCCAGTCCCGCCACCGAACGACCCGACCCTTTGCCAAAGCCATCGGCAAGCGCGACGACGCAAGCCGGCCGCTCGTAGCGCTCCTTCAGCCGCGCCGCAACGATGCCAATAACACCCGGATGCCAGCCCTCGGCAGCGGCGAACACCAATGCCGGCGATTGCGGCGCGGTCTCGACCTGCGCGATCGCGGCCTTCAGCGTCTGCGCCTCGATCTCGCGCCGCTCGCGGTTATAGCCGTCGAGACGCTGCGCCAGCTCGGCGGCGAGGGCCGGATCGTCGGTCGATAGCAGGCGCGCGCCGAGATCGGCGGCGCCGATCCGGCCGCCGGCATTTACCCGCGGGCCCAGCACAAAGCCGAGCTGGTAGGCGTCGATCGGCCCGTTTTTGCCCGCGACCGCGGCAAGTGCTTTCAGGCCGGGATTGGCAGCGCGCCGCATCACCCGCAGGCCTTGCGCGACGAGGGCGCGGTTGACGCCGGATAACGGCACGACGTCGCACACCGTGCCGAGCGCAACCAGGTCAAGCCATTGCAACAAATCGGGCTCGGTGCGGTCGCGGTACCAGCCGGCTTCGCGCAACGCACGGTTCAGCGCAACGACCAGCAGAAACGCAACCCCGACCGCCGCGAGCACGCCGTGCGGGCTCGCCTCGTCGAGCCGGTTGGGATTGATCTGCGCCAGCGCCGGCGGCAGCAGCGGCTCGGTCACATGATGATCGACGACAATGATTTCGAGCCCGGCCTCCGCCGCGGCGGCGAGCGGCTCATGCGCGGTGGCGCCGCAATCGACCGTGACGACGACCGCCGCGCCGTCAGCTTTGAGGCGCAGCAGCGCCGGCGCGTTCGGGCCGTAGCCTTCGCGCATGCGGTCGGGGACATAGACCGAGGCGTGCGCGCCGACCGCCGCGAAGAAGCGCAACAGCAACGCCGCCGAGGTCGCGCCGTCGACATCGTAATCGCCGAACACGACGATCGGCTCGTCCTGCTGCACCGCGCGCAGCAGCCGCGCCACAGCCCGGTCCATGTCGCGCAGATGCAGCGGATCGGGCAGCTGGTCGCGCAATCGCGGCGCCAGAAAGCCGGGCGCTTCATCAACGCCGATGCCGCGTTGCGCCAGCAGACGTCCAACGATTTCCGGCAGGCTATGGCGCTGCGCGATCGCCGCGGCGAGCCCCGGATCGGGCTCGCGCGTCCGCCAGCGGCGGCCGCAGACCGACCGTTCCACCCCAAAAAACGGTGCCGCTGCGGCCGCCAGTGCCATGCCGTCCATGCGCCATCGTCACCGCCGCACAATCCGGGGTCGAGAACCTGCCGCCAGGGCCTTACGCCCTCTCGATTCCGGCTTTTGCGCGAATGGCCGGCGCGTTCTTATCAACAGAATCGGACGAGATCGCCCCTCACCCCGGCCCTCTCCCCGCAGGCGGGGAGAAGGAGAGCTCTGGAGGCGTCGCAGCGGCGTTCCCTCTCCCCGCTTGCGGGGAGAGGGACAGGGTGAGGGGCTAGCGGCCGAGGGGAGCGAAGGGCTGCTTGCGGGTAAAATCGTGATCGGCTTCGACCCGGCGCACCGTGCCGGTCTTCGAGCGCATCACGACGGAATGAGTGAAGGCGCCGCCCGGGAATCTGCGTACGCCCTTCAGCATGCTGCCATTGGTGACACCCGTCGCGGCGAACATCACATCGCCATGCGCCATGTCGAGCAGGCCGTATTTGCGGTTGAGATCCTTGATGCCGAGCCGCTGAGCCCGGCCCCGCTCGTCGTCGTTGCGGAACAACAGCCGCCCTTGCATCTGCCCGCCGATGCAGCGCAACGCCGCCGCCGCCAGCACGCCCTCGGGCGCGCCGCCCGAGCCCATATAGATGTCGATGCCGGTCTCGGGGTCGGAGGTGGCGATGACCCCGCTGACGTCGCCGTCGCCGATCAGCATGATGCGGGCGCCGGCCTCGCGCACCTTGGCGATCAGCTCGGCATGGCGCGGCCGGTCGAGGATGCAGACGACGAGATCGGCGATCTCCGCCTTTTTGGCCCGCGCCAGGTTCTTTAAATTCTCGCTCGGCGTCTGGTCGAGATCGACAACCCCGTCCGGCAGGCCGCCGCCGACGGCGATCTTGTCCATGTAGACGTCGGGAGCGTTGAGAAAGCCGCCATCATCGGCCATCGCCAAGACGGCCAGCGCGTTGGCGCCCCCCTTGGCGGTAATCGTCGTGCCCTCCAGCGGGTCGAGCGCGATGTCGATCTTCGGTCCCTGGCCGGTCCCCACCTTCTCGCCGATGAACAGCATCGGCGCCTCGTCGCGCTCGCCTTCGCCGATCACCACCGTGCCGTCGATCGACAGGCTGTTCAGCGCCTGGCGCATCGCATCGACCGCCGCCTGGTCGGCCGCCTTCTCGTCGCCTCGCCCCATCAGCCGCGAGGCCGACAAGGCCGCCGCCTCGGTAACGCGAACCGCTTCGAGCGCGAGATTGCGATCCATCCTCGAATTATCGGCCACAATTGCCTCCCCTCGCTGTTCGTTCGATGTCTTCAGAAATCTTCGATGCGGATCATGCGCGGCGGCTCGAGGACCGAGTCGAGCGCCGCGATCCGCTCGATCGCGCGCTGCATCGCCGCCTCGACGGTGACATGCGTCGTCAGCACCACCGGCACCGCTTCGCCCGGCGCGCGGCCGCGCTGGATCATCGATTCCATCGAGACATGCTCGTCCCTCAACGCCGCCGCGACATCGGCAATGACGCCGGGCTGATCGACCACCATCAGTCGAATGTAATAGGCGCCCTGGTGCCGTTCCATCGCCGCTCCGGGCAGCGTGTCGAGCGCTGCGGCCGGCACCCCAAATGGAGAGATATACCGGCCGGCGGCGATGTCGACGAGGTCGGCCGCGACAGAGGACGCGGTCGGGAAGGCGCCGGCGCCGCGCCCTTCCAGCACGACGCGGCCGACGAAATCACCCTCGGCCACGACGGCGTTGAACACCCCCTCGACCGCAGCGATCGGCGTCTCGCGCGCCACCATGCAGGGATGGACGCGCTGTTCCAGCCCGTGATCGGTCAGCCGCGCGATGCCGAGCAGCTTGATGCGATAGCCGAGTTCCTCGGCGAAATCGATGTCGAGCCGCGAGATGTGGCGGATCCCCTCCGCATAAACCCCGGGCAGATCGACCGGCCGGCCGAACGCGACGCTGGCCAGGATCGCGAGCTTGTGCGCGGCATCGACGCCGTCGATGTCGAAGCTCGGATCGGCCTCGGCATAGCCGAGCTTTTGAGCCTCGCCTAGCACCTCGGCGAATTCGCGGCCGCTCTCGCGCATCGTCGTCAGGATGTAGTTCGAGGTGCCGTTCAGGATGCCGTAAACGCGGGACAGCCGATTGCCGGCGAGGCTCTCGCGCAGCGTCTTGATGACCGGGATGCCGCCCGCTACAGCCGCCTCGAAGGCGAGCGCGACCCCGGCTTCCTCGGCGCGCGCCGCAAGCCGGGTGCCGTGCTCCGCCATCAGCGCCTTGTTGGCGGTGACGACGTGCTTTTTGTGCTTGAGGGCGCCCTCGATGACGTTCAGCGCGACACCCTCGGCGCCGCCGATCAGCTCGACGACGACGTCGATTTCCGGATCGGCGGTCATCGCCACCGCGTCATCGTACCACCGCACCGCCGACAGATCGACGCCGCGATCGCGCCGCCGGTCGCGGGCCGACACCGCGGCGACAACGATGCGGCGGCCGGCGCGCACCGCCAAAAGTTCGGCCTGGCGCGCCAGCAGCTGGAGGGTTCCGGCGCCCACCGTGCCGAGCCCGGCGACCGCGATCTTCAAGGCGGGCTTCACAAGGATCTTCCGGTAGCTGTGATCGCGGGGGTCATGGCATCAGCTGGATTTCGATGCGATCGGGTGGATTAGTGCCAGCAGCCGGGGCTGCCTCGGCCTGGACCTTGTCTGCCGGAATTCCGGCAGCGCGCAACGCGGCGGCAACGGTCTGCGCGCGTTCCAGCGCGGCATGATAGCCGGCGAGCGGCTCGCCACCGGGCGCGCCCGGCGCCGCTGCGGCGGCATAGGCGATGACCCGAACCGGGCCAGGCTGCTCATTGTAAATCGCCGCGACGCGTTGAATCTGCGCGCGGGCATCGCCGTCGATGCGGGGCGGCGTGCCGGGCAGATCGAGCGCGGCGACCAGGGTGGGGGCGGCTGGACGCGTTGCCAGCGGCTTCCCCGGATTTGACGGCGGCACATCGGCAATGACCGGAACCGGCGGCGGCGGTGCCGGCGTGCCGGCCACGACGATCTCGGGCGGCGGCGCCGGCAAGGGAGCGGCGATCGGCGCCGGTCCGGGCAAACGCGGCGGCGGCAACGGCGGGCGGGGCTTCTCAGGCTCCGGCACCGCGCTGACCTGTGGCATCTCCAGGCTGGATTCCCGCGGCGGAGGCTCGGCCGGCTGCCGCGCCGGGCGGTGACCGAATTCGGGCGTGGCCGTCTTGGACGACGCGGGTGCGGCGGGCGGCGCGGAAGCCGAAGCAGCGGGCTGCGGCGGCGAGGCAGCAGCAAACTGCGTGGCGGTCTCGCCGGCCGATTTTGCGGCAGCCGTTCCTGCGGGCGTACCCGCCGGCGTTGGAACGGCGGGCAGCCCCTTGAGCGCGTCGGACTGCGTCTCGGTGCGCTCGGCGATCAGGGTCTGCGTCAGCTTCTGCCGCTCGGCCGTGGTGGTCGCCCGGGTCGGCGGCGGCGGCACGGTCGCGAGGTTCGGGTAAGCCATGGCCTCGCCCGCTGCCAAATTCTGGCTGAACGGGGCGGTTGCGGGATCGGGGTCGTTGCCGGCGACCCCGTTCAAGGACCGATAGCTTTCGATCGGGTTGCACCCGACCGAGGCCAACGCCAATGCCAGCCCAGCCAGTCCCGCGGCCGGCCAACCGGGACCGCCCCAACCCCGATAGCGGGCTCCGCGCAACACCATCAGCGAGGTCCCAACCTCTACCGCCGCTTGCCGCCGCTGACTCGGCGCGGCCCGCGGCCGACAATCGATCCGCTGATGTATTAGATCCGGGACCGCCCGTCACTACATTTGATCCGCCCATAATGGGGTGAGGACCTTGGGATGAGCGATAAAAAGGGTGGCGCGCAGTCCGGCGGCGAGATGCCGGGTGCGATGCCGCCGCCAGACCCGGTCGCGCTGTCGCGGCAAATGGCGGAAATCGCCGAAAAAAGCCAGCGGCTCGTCGCCGATTTCCTGTCGCGTCAGGGGGGTGAAGGCGGTTTCGGGATGGCCAATCCGACGGCCGTCGGCGCGGCGTTTTTCGATATGACAGCGAAGCTGATGGCGGACCCGTCCCGTCTCGTGCAGGCGCAGCTCTCCTTGTGGAGCGACTACATGACGCTGTGGCAGCGCACCGCGCAGCGCTTTCTCGGCGGCGATGCCGAGCCGGTCATCGAGGCCGCGTCCGAAGACCGGCGCTTCCGTGACCAGGCCTGGAGCGACAACGGCGTGTTCGACTTCATCAAGCAGAGCTACCTGCTGACCGCCCGCTGCCTGCAGGGCGCGGTCAAGAATGTCGAAGGGCTCGACGAGCGCACCGCGCGCAAGGTCGATTTCTATACAAGGCAGTTCGTGGACGCGATCGCGCCGTCGAATTTCGTGATGACCAACCCCGAGGTGCTGCGCGCGACGATCGAGAGCCGCGGCGAGAACCTGTTGAACGGGCTGAAGAACCTGCTCGACGACCTCGAGCGCGGCAAGGGCGGGCTCGCGATCTCGATGACCGACATGACGGCCTTCAAGATCGGCGAGAATGTCGCGACGACGCCGGGCAAGGTCATCTACCAGAATGACCTGATCCAGCTGGTGCAATACGCGCCGACGACCGATACCGTGAAGCGGCGGCCGCTGTTGATCATCCCGCCCTGGATCAACAAGTTCTACATCCTCGACCTGCGGCCGCGGAACTCGTTCATCCGCTGGGCGGTCGAGCAGGGCCACACCGTCTTTGTGATCTCCTGGGTCAACCCGGACGAACGGCTCGCCGAAAAGAGCTTCGAGGACTACATGCGCGAAGGGCCGCTCGCCGCGCTCGACGCGATGCAGCAGGCGACCGGCGAGCGCGAGGCCAATGTCATCGGCTATTGCCTCGGCGGCACGCTGCTCGCCGCCACCCTCGCCTACATGACGGCCAAGCGCGACCGCCGCATCAAGAGCGCGACCTATTTCGTCACGATGGTCGATTTCGCCGAAGCCGGCGAGCTCAGCGTCTTTATCGACGAGGAGCAGTTGCACGCGCTCGAGGAACGCATGGAAAAGAAGGGCTACCTCGAAGCCCGCGACATGCACACGACCTTCAACATGCTGCGCGCCAACGATCTGATCTGGTCGTTCGTCGTCAACAATTACCTCCTGGGCAAATCGCCCTTCCCGTTCGACCTGTTGTACTGGAACGCCGATTCGACACGCATGCCGGCGGCAATGCACAGCTTCTACCTGCGCAAGATGTACCAGGAGAACCTGCTGGCGCGGCCCGGCGGCATCACCCTCGGCGGGGTCGCGATCGATCTGCGCAAGATCAAGACCCCGGCCTTCCTGCTGTCGACCCGGGAGGACCACATTGCGCCGTGGCGCTCGACCTATGCGGCGACGCAGCTCTTTTCCGGGCCGGTCAAGTTCGTGCTGTCGGCGTCGGGCCACATTGCCGGCGTCGTCAATCCGCCGGACAGCAAATACGGCCACTGGGAGAACGACAACAACCCGCCGACACCCGAGGAGTGGCTGGCCGGCGCGACGCAGCGATCCGATTCGTGGTGGCCGGTCTGGGAAGACTGGATCTCGAAATACTCGGGCGGCGAGGTCCCCGCCCACCACCCCGGCGACGGCAAACTCAAGCCGATCGAAGACGCGCCGGGCTCTTACGTAAAGGTCCGGTCCGAGGATTGAGGGCTTTCTACAGAGCCGCCGACCCTTGATCTTCAAGCTTCGCCCGGCCTTGCGGCCATCTGGGACCCCGGGGCCGGCCGACTCTCTCTCGTCCAGGTTTCGCTTTTTTAGATGAATGGCGGGAACTTTCCGGAACTTATCAGGTTGAACGCACGGCGACATCGGTACAGCACCTGCTCGCCAATCGGGCGCAGGCTTCCTCCGCGGAGCCAAGGCGCGTCAACCACTGGCCGGACGATCTCCGCCTTGGGAGGGAAGATACGGAATGACCAAGCTCACCCGACAAACTTCTGTCACACTGGCGCGCGTGCTTGCGCTCGGTACGCCGTTATTGCTGCTCGGCGCTTGCGCCGCCCCGCCGCCACCCTGCGATGCATGCGCGGTTGCCGCACGGGCGGAGGCCACGGCCAACCAGGCATTGTCCATCGCACAACAGGCCCTGGCCGCCTCGCGCGCAACTACATCCGAGACGTACCAGCGCAGCTTGCGCAAATAGTTGTAGAATACGGCGAGCGGCTAACCCGTCCCACGTTGGGGCGGGGACGCCGCTCGCGGTCGCTCATTATCGGAGTCGCAGCATGATCTGGGCGCTGTCGCAAGGCAAAGCGCGCGGGAACTGTTGGTTTCGTGCTTACTCCGCTGCGATCCTCCTGATCTCTGTACTCGCAGCGCATCCGGCCGCTGCCGGCGAATATCCGCTCGCGCCGGGGCAGAAGGTCATCGGCGAGATTCGCGAATACGTCGTCCAGCCGGGCGAGGGGATGAACGAGATCGCCCGCAAATTTGGCGTCGGCTATACCGCGCTGGCGGCGGCGAACCCCGGGGTCGATCAATTTGCACCGGGGGTCGGGCGCAAGTTGCTCATCCCCTCTCTCTACATCCTGCCGGATGCGCCGCGTCAGGGCATCGTCATGAATCTCGGGCAGTATCGCCTGTTCTATTTTCCGCCCGGCGGCGACCGTGTGTTCGCCTATCCGATCGGCATCGGCGTCGCCGGCTGGAAGACCCCGATCGGCGCCACGCGGGTCGTGCGCAAGGACACCAACCCGACCTGGTACCCGCCAGCCTCGATCCGCGCCGAGCGCCCGGAATTGCCCGCCATCGTTCCGCCCGGGCCCGACAACCCGCTGGGGAACTATGCGCTCTATCTCGGCTGGCCGCGCTTCCTGATCCACGACACCAACAAGCCGGACGGTGTCGGACGCAACGTCAGCCACGGCTGCGTCCATCTCTACCCCGACGACATCGCTCAGCTCTACCAGATGGTCGCGACCGGCACCTCGGTGCGCGCCGTCAACCAGCCGGCGACCACCGGCTGGAGCGGAAACCAACTGGTTCTCAGCGTTTTCCCAAGCCATTCGCAGGTCGAGGAAATCGACAACGATTACCCGGTCACCGCCGAGCCCGCGGACGGGGTCGATCGCCTGGTGCAGGCGGAGGCGGGCAGCCTCCGCGATCTCGTCGATTGGGGCGCCGTCCGTCAGGCCGCCAACCGGCGTAACGGCGTGGCGGTTGCGGCGGTGAACAAGTCGGCAATGGTCCGCAACGAGGCCCCGACCTATGGGCTCTATGGGACCGAAACAGCACGGTCCGACGACAATAGCGGACCGCCGCGCTCATACGCACCGCCCTATTACAATCGCGAGGCATCGCCTTCACCCTACGGCGGTGCCGCACCGTCGCAGCCTTATTACGGCGGGTATACGCCGCCGCCGTCTCAAGGGTATCCGAATTACGGTAACGCGGCGCTGCAGCCGTCCTACCGGAGACCCGCCTATCAGCCGTACGATCCGCGCCGCGAGGCAGCCTCCTATCCATCGGCCGGTCCCGCAGCCCAACCGGCGACCGGCGGCCTATACGAGGCTCCCACTCCGCGCCGTTTGCCCTGACGGTACGGCGGGACTGGATTTCGGCCCTCCCAAGCGCGGAGGCGTCTCTAATC
>Ga0207684_10002650_pt1 | contig 17909 bp, 15 predicted proteins | sample KBSK5501metaG_FD_184342 | JGI IMG/M metagenome (GOLD analysis project Ga0207684, IMG submission 184342) | Corn, switchgrass and miscanthus rhizosphere microbial communities from Kellogg Biological Station, Michigan, USA - KBS K5-50-1 metaG... | ecosystem: Host-associated > Plants > Roots >...
CCGCCTCACCCCAACCGAGCTGCTCGGTTGGGGACCCCGGAGGTCGGGCTACTGCCCCGGGCCGAGAAAGACTCTTCCAAAAGACAACGTTCTGTGATAGAAAACGAGGCCACCCGGGAAGCGTCCGACGCCAACGCCATCGGCGATCAACTAGCTCAGTCTCGGAACTGCGGACGCTTCGGAAACTCAGCGCGACCGTTCGCTTCTCCAAGGAGGCTCAGATGAAAAGACTGCTTTGCGGTTTTGTGCCCGTTGCATTAGTCCTCTGCTTCCTTGTGTCTCCCTGCCTGGGAAAGAACAACGCTGAAATCCTCAAGCAGCGTGAGCGCAACACGATTTCTCTGGAACTGGAGTTCACGAAGAAAAATCCCAACGCCCTGCAACGCTTTATCTCCTTTCTGAATTGGGGCGCTAATGGATACGCCACTGGATTCCTTGTCGGTGACGGTCTCGTCATGACCGCATATCACGTTGTGTCCGGTGAGCTGGACGAATCTAAGAAGCTGGCTCTTGGATTCGGCCGTGAAGATGCGCTTGACGTCAAAGTTTATACTAACGGTTGCGAGGCAAAAGTGCTCGGCGTAGACAAGGTTGCCGACTTGGCGTTGTTGGAAGTTTGGGGTTCATCAAGGCAAACTGTGACGCCTGCGTTTCAATCGACTCTCAGCAAAGATGAAAAGCTTTTGCTCATCGCCAGGCCGCACGGCGATAAGATTGTTAGTCACGGCACCTTCTACGGCGCATACAACTTCAAGGGCATTGACTACTGGTCCGTGAAAATCAACGCTCGTGACGGTTTCTCCGGCAGCCCGGTTTACAATCAACAAGGCGAAGTGGTTGGTGTCTTCAGCGGCTATGATTGGGCGCAGAAGCTCGCAGTGATTAGCCCTGGGCTAAGAGCGCAAAAGCTTCTCGAAAATTACGGTCCCCCGCCAAAGCCGTAGCGTCACGATTCCCCAAATACAATCTCCGCGAACGACTCGTAAGAGTTGTCTTATCGCGCCTTGCTTCCGCTCGATCCTTCTCGTATAATCCATCTCTTGCTCGGAGGTCGGATGCGTTGTCCGGTGGGTTAGCGCCCACTTTTTCTTTTGGGCGAAAGGTCGGGCAAGTTGGCAACTTGCGCCACAGGTTATGGATCAAGGGTCGGTTGCAGAACGCATACGTGAAATTGCCGAGCAAACCGCCATCGACCACGGCCTTGAACTTGTCCATGCGGAAGTCGCGGGACCTGAAGGTCGGCCCGTTGTGCGGGTGTTCATTGATAAGCCGGGAGGCGTTACCCACGAGGATTGCTCGGAAGTGAGCATTCAGATGGGAACGATCCTCGACGTTGAGGATTTCATACATTCGCCGTACACGCTGGAGGTTTCATCGCCGGGGCTTGAAAGAGGCCTCTACAAGGGCGCCGACTATGAACGCTTTGCCGGGAACGCCGCGAAGATCAAAACGCGGGGGACAGTGAAAGGCCAGCGCAACTTTCGCGGCCGCATTATCGGTGTTGATGATGGCGACGTGATCTTTGACGATCGAACCAGTGGACGAGTCAAGATTCCCATCGAGGGAATTGTTAAAGCGAATCTGGAAATCGACGCGGAAGAAGAGTTTCGTAAGGCGCGTGAGCGCGAGGCTGTAGATCGTCATTTGATAAAAACCAGTCAGTCTCGCAACCGCAGCCAAACCTGAACTAATAAATGAGTACGACTATCGCGCAAAACATCGAAGCGCTTTGCCAGGAGCAAGGCATTGACCGCGAATTAGTGATCGAAGCGGTCAAGGAAGCCGTGCGCGCGGCGGCCAAGAAACAGTTTCGAGGCGGCGAAGAAATTCAAGTGGACTGGAGTCCGGAAACGGGGCTGGAACTGGCGGCCTCGAAGGTCGTGGTCGAGGATGTAGCCGATCCCGCGATTGAGCTATCGATTGAAGAAGCGCGCGAACTTGGTGGCGAAGACGTTGAAGTCGGAGACGCATTGCTGTTGCCGATGCCGATGGAGGAGCTGGGTCGCATCGCGGCGCAGACTGCTAAACAAATTCTCTTCCAGAAAGTGCGCGATGCAGTCCGCACTAACGTCTACGATCAATACATCGACCGCGTCGGCGAACTGGTCAACGGTTTTGTGAAACGGTTTGAGCGCGGAAACATGATCGTCGACCTGGGAAATCTGGAAGCAATTCTTCCGCGCTCTCAGCAGTCGCGCGGCGAGCAATGGAACCAGGGCGAGCGCATCCGAGTAGTCATCACCAACGTATCAAAAGAATCGAAGGGGCCTCAGATCGAAGTCTCGCGCACGTCGCCTGAATTGCTTGAGCGCTTGTTCGAAATGGAAGTGCCTGAGATCTACGACGGCACCGTAGTCATTAAGTCCTGCGTGCGCGAACCGGGCGAGCGCGCGAAGATCGCGGTCGTCTCAAACGAGCGTGACGTCGATCCCGTGGGCGCGTGCGTGGGCATGAAGGGCTCGCGCGTGCAGGCGATCATTCGCGAGCTGCGCGGCGAAAAGATCGACATCATCGAATGGTCGGAAGAACCTTCGGTGTTCGCCGCGAACTCTCTGTCGCCGGCCAAGGTGAATCAGGTCCGCATCACTGATATCGAAAACCGCCAGATGGAAGTGATCGTCAACGAAGACCAGCTCAGCCTGGCGATTGGCAAGCGCGGACAGAATGTGCGGTTGGCGACGAAGCTGGTCGGTTGGAATATCGACATTCGCAGCGAAGAAGAAATAAAACGCGAAGTGGCCGAACAAATGGGCGCCATGATCGCGTCAGGTGAATCGGTGCCGTTGTCTGCTATCGAAGGTGTCACTCCGCAACAAGCGGACGCGCTCGCTGAGCATGGGGTCACCGATATCGATGGGTTGGCGAATACTTCAGTCGATGATTTGGTCGAGTTTCTCGATGTAAGTCTTGATGAGGCCGAAACAATTCTCAATGCCGCACGCACAGTGATTGCGATGCGCGACAAGAATTTGCAGCCTTCGCAAGAAGGCGGTGAAGAATCTGGTCAGGTGTCAGTTGAAACTGAGGATATCGGAACTCAGCACGCCGTTTCGGCTGAACTGGATGAATCAATGACGGCAGAAGTCGAGCCGAATGATGAAATGACCGCGGCAGGGTATGATGAAGCCGTCGAGAAAGGCACCCCCTTTTCTGCCGAGCCTAACATTCGAGCAGAGGAATCCGCCGATCCAGTGGCCTTAACTGAAGCCGACCCGATGACTGTGGATGAATTAGTGCTACAGGAAGCCGGCCGTGACCTTCGTCCAGACGTAATCACGCCTGCCCCGGATATTACTTCGGCCGCTTTTGCCGATCTGGAAGCTGCTGCCCTTGAAGAAGAATTTGCTGCGCCTGAAGAAGGTGATGCCGCGGCAGTTGATTCGTCGACCGAATCGCCAACAAGTTCCGCTCTCGAATCGTCATCTGCAGAAAAGGCCGCGACGGACGAGAGCTCGAAGGACGAGAAGCAATGAGATGCTTCCGATAACGCGGCCAAATAATCGCAGCATGCGCTCAACGACGCGCAGAGCTGCCCACCTCCGACGCCTGCTCTAGCATGGCGCTCCTGAAGCGCGCTTCAGAAGGCGGCGGAGATTTGATAGCCGCTTTTGAAGCAGTAAAGGAGCCATGGGAGTAGCCACCTCGAAAGTTCGTCTTTACGATCTCGCTAAAGACCTGAAGATCGACACCAAGCGCCTGATCGAAGAGGTGCGGCGCGAAGGCGTGGATGTCAGCGTCCCTTCGAATTCAATCTCGAAAGAACTCGCGGACAAAATCCGGGATAAATACTTTCCCAAAAAAGATACGGCCGTTAAGCGCGGCATTAGAGTCGTAAAGAAAGCCGCGCGGCCAGTCGTGGAAGAACTGCCTGTGGCAGAGGTAGAGGAGGCTGCCGCGCCTGCCGAGATCGCTGAACCTGAAGCGGCGGTCGCAGCCGAAGAACCGATAGCTCCTGCCAAAGCAGCTCCGACTCGCATGGTTCGCAAACTCTCGCCGGCCGTGCGCGCAGAAAAGCCTGCCGCGTCCGTTGATGCGACACTCGCGCAAACAGCAGAAGCGCGGCCCGAATTAGCAACTTCACCCGCTGAAGTTGCCGCGGGCGCGCCTTTGCCATCCGATTCCGTGCAAGCTCCTTCGCGCCAGGTGCGTGTCTTGCGCCCGACGGCGGCCGCCCTGAGTGCAGGTGTTCGCCCCGGAGAACGGGCTCCCGCCCCGTCTCCTGCAGCGTCGACAGTGCGCGAACGTTCCCGCGAACGATTCACGCGCCCGCGAGTTGAGTACACAGGTACTCCCGGTGAAACGCTGACGCCGCAAACAACCTATATTCCACCACCAGATACTGGCCGGCGTAGATCACGACGCGGTTCACCGCGCGGGGGCAAGCGCAGCGGCGAAAGCAAAGGTGGCCGTTTCGATAAAGAGTTCATTCCGCCGCCACCAACGCTCACGCTGGAAGAACGAATCGCCGGCCGTCTGGAAACGCCGACACCCGGCGAACTGAAACCGGTGCGTCTGGTAGAAGGATCGACCGTTAAGGAATTTGCTGAGAAGCTTGGCATCAAACCAAAAGACATTGTGTCCCTGCTATTGCAGCGCGGCGTATTCGCCACGATCAATCAGTCACTGAATGACGAGGTAGCCGCCGAGCTCGGACAACGCTTCGGCTACGACGTTTCGTTCGTACCATTCGAAGAGATGGTTGCCGAAGAAGAGTTTGAAGAACTGATTGCCGCCGATGCGGATGACGTTGAGGTGCCGCGCGCGCCGGTGGTAACGGTGATGGGTCACGTCGATCACGGCAAGACTTCTCTGCTGGATGCGATTCGCGCGACGAATGTAGTCGCAGGAGAGGCGGGCGGTATTACGCAGCACATCGGCGCGTACAGCGTCGAAGTTCCCAGTTCAGATAATCCAAACGAGAAACGGCGGGTGGTGTTTCTCGACACGCCGGGTCACGAAGCGTTCACGCTGATGCGTGCGCGCGGCGCGAAAGCCACCGACGTCGTGGTACTGGTGGTCGCAGCCGACGACGGCGTCATGCCCCAAACGATCGAGGCAATCGAACATTCGCGCGCCGCTAATGTTCCGATCGTTGTTGCAATTAACAAGGTCGATAAGCCGGATGCAAATCCTGATCGAGTGAGGCAAGGACTTTCGCAGCAGGGTCTAAACCCGGTAGCGTGGGGAGGCGAGACTGAGATGGTTGAAGTCTCTGCCAAAAAGCGACAGAACCTCGAAGCGCTACTGGAAACCATTCTGCTCACATCAGACATTTTGAACTTGCGCGCGAGTACTACGCGCCTGGCTTCTGGCGTGGTGCTGGAGGCGAAGCTGGATCGCGGACGGGGGGCCGTGGCGACCGCGCTGGTTCAGCAAGGCACCTTACGTGTCGGCGATCCGTTTATTGTGGGGCAAATCTTCGGCAAAGTTCGCGCGATGTTTAATGATCGCGGCGAGCCGGTAACCGAAGCAGGACCGGCAACTCCGGTGGAAGTACTCGGCCTGCAAGGCGTGCCGCAGGCTGGCGAAACTTTCCAGGTCGTGGCGGATGTGACGCGCGCCCAGCAGATTTCCAGTCACCGTCAGTCGGTCGAACGTCAACGCACGCTGATCAAAACGACCAAGCGCGGTATCGAAGCCCTGGGTGAAACCGAAGTCAAGGAGTTGCTGGTTATCATCAAGGCCGATGTGCAGGGCTCAGTCGAAGTGCTGAAGTCGACGCTGCAAAAGATGTCGAGCGAGCGCGTGAAGGTTAAAGTCATCCGCTCTGGCGTCGGGGCTATCACTGAATCCGACGTGTTGCTCGCCTCAGCCACGCAAGCGGGCGCTTCTTCAACTGCCGTGGTCATCATCGGCTTTAACGTCCGTCCCGAATCGCGGGCCGGCGATTTGGCGAAGCAGGAGAGCGTCGACATTCGTCTCCATTCGATCATCTACAAGGTCGAGGAAGAAATTAAGGCTGCGATGATTGGCATGCTCGAGAAGATTGAAAAGGAAAGGATTCTCGGCAAGGCGGAAGTGCGCGAAGTTTTCAAAGTCCCGAAAGTTGGCTCCGTGGCCGGCTGTATGGTGATCGACGGCATCATTAGCCGGAAGGCGCGGGCGCGTCTAATTCGCGATGCAGTCGTCACCTGGGAAGGCAACATCGGATCGCTGCGCCGATTTAAGGACGACGCATCCGAAGTTCGTGAGGGTTTCGAGTGCGGCATTGGACTCGAGAACTTCAACGACATCAAGGTTGGCGACCAGATCGAAGCGTACGTGATCGAGAGAGTAGCGGCGACCGAACTTTAGAAAGGACGAAGGATGAAGGCGGAAGGATGAAAGAGATCTAGGCATGGAATACGTGACTCATTTCGAGGAAATTCATACTTCATCCTTTTGCCTTCATCCTTGCTTTGAAATGCATCGCACTGAGCGCATCGCAGAAACGCTGCGCGAAGAGATTGCGCAGATTGTTGGCTACGAACTGGAAGACCCGCGGTTGACGATGGTCACAGTGACAGAAGTGCGAGTCGCTGACGACCTACGAGATGCCAGCGTTTACGTGACAGTCCAGGGTGATGAGCGCGAACACGACGTGGCTTTGCGTGCATTGCGCCATGCGGCGCCCTACGTGCGTAAGCAACTGGGCTTTTCGCTGAATCTCAGGCATACTCCCGTGCTTCACTTCGTGCGCGACATCGTCGAAGAGAAGGCTGAGCGCGTCGATGCGCTGCTGGAAAAGATGGAACAACGGAGTGAATAGTAAAATCGTGAATCGTAAATAGTGACTGAAGAACTGGGCGACTATTTACCATTTACGATTTACCATTTACGGTATTTATGCTTAGTCAAGTAGTCGACCTCATTGAAAAAAAGGATCGCTTTGCGATTACTTCCCATGTTCGCCCCGATGGCGACAGTCTCGGATCGTCCTTAGGCCTATATTGGCTGCTGGGCGCACTCGACAAAGACGTTGAAGTCATCATGCGCGATTCGGCGCCGCATTCGTATAGACAATTGCCCGGCGCCCACACTATCCGCGTGACGCCGGCCGTCGATCGGTCATATGACGCCGTGTTCGTCATTGAGTGCTCGGACATCGACCGCCCCGGCTTGATCGATCTCGAAAAGCAATTCGTCGTTAACATCGATCACCATTCGACCACCGAACTCTTTGGCACCATCAACTGGATCGACTCGACAGCATCGGCCGTGGGCGAGATGATTTACAATCTCAGCAAAGCCACCGGCGTCCGCGTCACGAAAGAGATTGCCGAATGCGTCTATACGGCTCTGCTCACCGACACCGGATCTTTTCATTACTCAAACACCACCGAACGCACTTTTAAGATTGCCTCCGAACTCGTGCGCACCGGTGTCAAGCCGGCTAAGACTGCCGAAGCAATTTTTGGGAGTTATCAATGGCCGAAGATTCAATTGCTCAGCCAGGTTCTGGCCACAGCGAAGCGCGATGAAAGCGGGCACGTCGCCTGGATGCGGCAGACCCTGGAGATGCAGGAGCAGACCAAAGCTTCAGATGAAGACGCGGATGGATTCGTCAACTATCCTCTGGCGGTCGCTGAAGTGGAGGCGACCGCGCTGTTCAAAGAATGCTCGCCCGGCGTTTATCGCACCAGCCTGCGCTCGAAAGGCGACGTTAACGTCGCAAAGATTGCCGAGCAGTTTGGCGGCGGCGGCCATCGAAACGCTGCGGGCTGCACGTTGCAAGGCTCCTGGGACGAAGTCGAGCAGAAAGTCATTCCGCTCCTACAAGACGCCGTAGCCCGCGCGAATGGATTGAAAGACACGACGGAAGATGCGCTTCCGAATAGTGAGGTTTAGAGGCGGGCTACTGCCCGCCTTCTGCGGAGTGTTGATGGGGCGCTAGCCCGACCGCGAGGGAGGGCTTTGAGTTTTCCTCTACGTCCCTTTGCGAAATCCTCTGCGCCCTCTGCGTTTCAATTCCTCGAAATGGCTTCCAAAGAAAAGAAATACAAGTGGCGGCGTCAGGACTACGCCGAGAAGACTCACGGCCTCCTCATCGTTCACACTGGAAATGGTAAAGGCAAAACCACCTGCGCGCTGGGGTTGATGATGCGCGCGGCCGGCCAGGGCCTGCGCTGTTGCATGATTCAATTCATGAAATCGCGCAACGATCGCTACGGCGAACACGCTTCGGCGGAAAAGCTGGGCATCGAAGTCCACACCATGGGTGATGGCTTCACCTGGGACACGAAGAACCCCGAACAGGATCGCCAGACCGCGCGCGCGACCTGGGCTCTATGCGTCGAAAAACTTCGCAGCAGTGATTACGATCTATTGGTTTTTGATGAACTGGTTTACGTGTTGAGCTACGGCATGCTGCCCATCGATGAAGTGCTGGAAGAAATCCGTGCCGCGCGTGAACGACAACCTTCACTCCACCTGGTTGTCACCGGTCGCGACGCGCCAACTGCCTTGATCGACGCCGCCGACCTCATCACGGAGATGCGCGAAGTGAAACACCCATTCCAGGCCGGCATCCGCGCTCAGAAGGGCATAGAGTTTTGAGCTGTAGGAGCTGGGGTTATCGGGTTTTGTAACGTCGAAGCATCGCCATGTCAGACGATAGAAAAATACGTGACGTAGTTGTTCCGCTGATAAAGGGCGGCTGGGAAGGGAATGTCTTCAAATTTGGCGCGATCTCGGGGACGGCGTTCCTAATAGGGCGACGAGGATTCGCAATTACAGCAGCGCACGTCGTGGACCAAGTTGAGAGCGCCACAGACGCGGTATTGGGTTTTGTAGATTCCCGAAACGAATGGATTGCCGTTCGCGTGCTTAGCTTTGAGACTCATTCTACTGAGGATGTTGCGGTGGCTCAGCTCGAGACTTCGCCGTGGCCTTCATGGCTCGTGATTAGTGATCGATCAGAGCATCAATCATGCGACTACGAATTTTGGGGCTACCCAATTTCTGTGGCGGAAATCTCAGCGAAGTATGAGGCACACAAAATGCAGAGTCCCGATCTAGTGTACACGCGTGGTTATATCCGGCGGCGTATTTCTCGGTCGCTGCCAATGTCGATTTATCGCGGGAAGAGCTTTTACGAGATCAGCGAGTTAACGGGAGAAGGTTGCTCAGGAGGACCTCTCATCAATCGTCGGTCCGTCGGTCGACCAACTTGGGATGTTTGCGGTATCCATATTGGAGATTGTGTGGCAGGGTTTTCGGCAGCATACGCGGTTCGGTCAGACAGCTTCTACTCATGGTGTCCAAGCTTGATGGGGCGCTCTCTCCGCGAGGAGTCTGTAGATCTCTAAGGCTTAACCAATTCTGATGCACATCGTAACACTTGAACAGCTTGAGTGAGTATGGTCTGATTGTTGTCTTCGAAGGAGGCATTCAAAGAATGAGCATTCCCCAAAAGAGTTACGACGAGATCGTGGATCTGTTTGCGCGCACAAGCTCGGCGGAGGTTCTCGCCTTTCGACCTTCTGCAGAATCGCAGGAGCGCGTCCGTTATCTTCTGGAGCGAAATGATAACGGCGAGTTGACCCAGGATGAAGCAGCTGAACTGGAACGCTTCGGGGAGCTTGAACACTTGATGCAATTGGTCAAAGCACGTGCACAAGTTTTCATGGAGAGCCGACCGTGAGTCCCGCCCGGATCTCGCCAGCCCTGCGAAGAGAGGTGCGAGAGCGGGCCAACGGATTGTGCGAGTATTGTCTGCTACCTGAAGAACAAGCCTTCCTCCCTCACGAACCCGATCACATCATCGCGACAAAGCACGGCGGCAAAAGCACTACCGACAACTTGGCGTTAGCTTGCTTCGATTGCAATCGTTTTAAAGGCTCTGACATTGCTTCAATTGATCCTGATAGCGGCGAACTCACTCCGCTATTCAATCCCCGCAGACAAGAATGGAATGAGCATTTCAGCATCGCAGGCGGGCGCATCCATCCTCGAACTGCCACTGGTCGGGTAACAGAACTCGTGCTGAAGTTGAACTTACCGAGTCGCGTCGAAGTGCGAGAAATACTTGCTACAATCGGGCGTTATCCAGGAAAGTCGAAGTGAACCTGGACCTCGTAGGCACCTGATTGAACTAGCGCTTGAATCTCTTTACGATTATCAAGAGTCATCTCACAACGCAGGATTCAAATTGATGCGCACGACTGTCGTCAGTTACCTGGACGAATTCATCTCGCGGGGAGGCGAGACCGCGTTTGCGCACCGGCGCGGCTTACGAGTCGCGCGTTGGTCGTACGAGCACACAGCAAGGACGGCTTATCAATTCGCGCGCGAGCTGGAAGCGCGCGGGATCGGGAAAAGTGATCGCGTGCTGCTGTGGGCCGAAAACAGTCCGGAGTGGGTCGCGAGTTTCTTTGGCTGCCTGTTGCGCGGGGTGATTGTCGTACCGCTTGACGCTCAGAGTGACCCGGCGTTCGTCGCAAGAGTGCAGGAACAGGTTGGCGCAAAGCTCGCGCTCTGTGATGCTGTAACTCGACCGTCTGCCGATCTAAGTCTTCCGATTCTTACATTAGACGAGGTTAGCTCGCTCGATGCGCATCATTCGCCGGAGCCTTACTTAGTATCGAACGTTGATGAGGGCGACACCGTCGAGATAGTTTTCACCTCCGGCACCACGGCCGAACCGAAGGGTGTGCGCATCACGCATCGCAATCTGCTCGCGAATCTCATTCCGCTCGAACAGGAGATCAAGCCTTACCTGAAATGGGAGCGCGCGGTCCATCCGCTGCGCTTTCTCAATCTGGTCCCACTCAGCCACGTGTTCGGACAATTTTTGGGTATCTTCGTGCCGCAACTACTCGGCGGAGAAGTTTTCTTCCAGGCGTCTCTGAGCCCGCCGCAAATCATTGAAACGGTCAAACGCGAGCGAATCTCGGTCGTCGTCACAGTGCCGCGCATTCTCGAAGTATTGCGCGAAAGAATCGAGAGAGTCTACGAAGCGCACGGAGAGCTTGAGCAGCTTGGAAAGGAGACTGCGGCTTCCGAGGACGAGCATTTCATCTTACGTTGGTGGCGATTTCGCAATCTTCATCGAATGTTCGGCTGGAAGTTCTGGGCGTTCGTCTCAGGGGGCGCCGCGCTCAATGTAGAGACTGAAAGCTTTTGGCAGCGGCTCGGATTTGCGGTAATTCAAGGTTACGGTATGACCGAGACCGCTTCGCTCATCAGCGTCAATCATCCCTTCAAAGTCGGACGTGGCTCGATCGGCCGCGTCATGCCCGGGCAGGAGGTGAAGTTGGCTGAGAACGGCGAAATCCTGGTGCGCGGAGAGAATGTTTCACCTGGATACTGGCACGATAACGACCCGACAAGAACCGCGGACAATGGCTGGTTTCACACCGGCGACATTGGTGAGATGGACGAGGAAGGCAACCTTTACTTTAAAGGGCGCGAGAAAGAAGTGATTGTGACTTCGGCGGGTGTGAACATCTATCCGGAAGACATTGAACTCGTCCTGGATCGCCAACCAGAAATAAAGGCGAGCGCCGTTATCGAAACCCAAAGTGCTCATGGGCCGGAACCACTCGCCGTATTGATCCTACGTGACAATCAGGTGAAACCAGGCGCGGTGATCGATCGCGCCAACGAGTCGCTGGCCCAACATCAGCGAGTGCGGCGCTGGTTTGTCTGGTCCGGCGAAGATTTTCCCCGCACTGTGACGCAGAAGGTTCGCAAACAACTGGTGGCTGAGAAAGTCAGGGCGGAGTTAGCCGGGGCAGTTCCCTCTTCTTCCTCCAGCTACGCGGATCCTCTCGCTGAAATCGTCACCCGCATAAGCAAAGAGGCGCCATCGAAGCTTGATCCGTCCGCGAAACTGGGGACCGATCTCAAGCTTGACTCACTTGGCCGAGTTGAGCTGTTGAGTGCGCTCGAGGATCGCTATCAAGTCGAGATCGACGAGGCCGTATTCACGGATGCCACGACGCTCGCAGATGTTGAGAAAATCATTCGTGAAGGCAAACATGAAGAACCCGCGGCATATCCCTACCCACGCTGGCAACAACGTTGGCCGTTGAGTTGGCTGCGAATTGCGCTGTTGTATTTGATTGTCCTCCCGACCATACGCATCATGGGCTGGCCCAAAATCAGAGGCAAGGAACACTTGCGCAACCTTCTCGGTCCGATTGTGTTCGTTTGCAATCACGTAACAATGGTGGATCACGCGCTGATTCTGTTTGCGCTGCCGGCAAGACTCAAGACAAAGATGGTGATTGCCCAGGACGGAGAGTTGCTGCGTGAATGGCTGCATCCGCCAAAAGGAACGGACCTGTTCACCCGCTTGATCTATCTGCTCCAGTACTTTTCGGTCGTACTTCTCTTCAACGTGTTTTCGATGCCGCAAAAGAGTGGCTTTCGCCGGAGCTTCGGCTTCGCCGGCGAAATGATGGATCGCGGTTACAACCTAATGGTTTTTCCCGAAGGCCAGCGCACCAGGGAGGGAGCAATGCATCCTTTCATGCTCGGCACAGGGCTGCTGATCCGAAAACTCAATGCGCCAGTGGTGCCCATGCGGATTGATGGTCTGTGGAACCTCAAGCAAGCGAACAGACACTTTGCGTGGCCGGGCGAGGTATCGCTGATTATCGGCGAGCCGGTCCGTTTTTCAAATCAAGATGAGCCGGAACAAATCGCCAGGGATTTGGCGGAACGGGTGAAAGCGCTATGATTGCCTTGCGAAAAATGCAAATGAGGTACTCGAAATTGTTCCTTCTGTGCCTGCTGTTCGTGTCTGCCAACGCGCTTGCACAATTGGGAAATCACAAGACGAGCACTTCTGCCAATCCCCGGCTTGACGAGTTGCAAGAGAAGGGTTACGAAGCTTTGTTCAATCTCGACTACGAGGCCGCGCGCCAAACATTTAAAGAGATGGCGCGTCTGTTTCCCGACGATCCGAGCGGGCCGCAGATGCTAGCCTCCACACTGTGCTTGGAAACATTGAATAAGTCGCGTTTGCTGCAAGGGGCAATCTACAGCTCGCAATCCTTCGATGCGAATACCGAAGACAAACCCGATCCGCATGTCATTCAGGAGTTTCGTGATTTGACTCGCCAGGCGACGCAGCTTGCGAAGGCTCGGTTGCAACGCAATCCGCGCGAGCCGCATACGTTTTACACTCTGGGCGCTATCGAATCCTTGAAGGCTTCATTCGAAGCCACTGTCGAACGCAGATTCATTGCGGCTCTTCGCGATGGCTCAAGCGGCGTGGACAGACATCGCGGAGTAATCAAGCTTGATCCAAACTTCCACGACGCCGAACTGACTATTGGTCTGTACGATTACATCATCGGCACCTTGCCACTGCCGGCCAAACTGGTGGTGAGCATGGCAGGCGTGCGGGGTTCAAAGAAACGGGGAATTCAGACACTCGAACGCGTTGCGGAAGAGGGATACTGGCAGCGCGATGACGCCAAACTATTATTGATGGCTATCTACAAACACGAAAACCGGTTTCCAGAATCACTGACCTTGTCGCGTGAACTGCAAGAGAAGTATCCGCGCAACTACTTGTTCAGGTTGGAAACCGCAGACACTCTAATCTCGCAAGCTGCTGGTGAGCGGCACGCAAATCGAGTAGCAGCCGCAGACGCGCTGGAGAAAGAAGCGTTGACCACATTCGACTCGCTACTCCGCGAACGCTCATTGTCCAGTGCTCCTGCGCGAGCTTTGGCCCTGATCCGTTTTCGCTATGGCGAGGCTCTACTGCAATTCGGCCAACCGGAGCACGCGGCTCGACAATTTCTTGCCGCCACAACCGTGGACGGAGCCGAGACGGGATTGGTCACGCGAGCGCATCTGCGGGCTGCACAGTCGCTTGATCTCGCGGGCAAGCGAAATGACGCACTGGTCGAGTATCGCATTGTATTGACTCGGCCAAACAACCACGATTCGCTCGAGTGGGCCCGCCGCGGACTCGAGGAGCCATACAAAAAGACCAAGTAGAGTCCGATTAGTAACGATCGGAGAACGGTCATCCCGATCGCGCTACTCACGCCGAATAAAACAAGAGAGCGCCAAAGGCGCGAAATGCTGTACAAATGCCAAAGTCTGGGGCACCGCCCCTTCGCCTTCATCCTTCGCCGCCTCTTGTGCTACCCTTTTCCAACTCAGTTTACAGTTTTGGGTTTTCAGTTTTGAGTTAGATGCTGACTTCTGAATTCTGACTCCTGAGTTCTGATTTTTTCTATGCCCTGGTTTAGGAAAAAGAAAGGAAAGATCGAGCCGGTGCGGGACTCGGACCGCGTCGTGCGCACAGAGAATGTTTTTGTGCGGTGCGAAGAGTGCGGCGAGCACCTCTACAAACGCGAATTGGAAGAAGCGTTACAGGTTTGTGTGCACTGCGGCCATCACTTTCGCGTTGGCGCCTACGAGCGGCTGGAAAAACTGTTCGACGACGCATATTGCGAAGAGCTGGATGCTGAAGTCATTTCCACCGATCCGCTGGAGTTTGTTGACACCAAGCCTTACCCAAAGCGCCTGAAACAAGCACAGCGCGCTTCAGGGCTACCCGAAGCAATCATCACCGCGCGGGGCAAGGTCGGCGGCCACAGAGTTTTTGCCGGCGCGATGGACATGTTGTTCATAGGCGGCTCGATGGGTTCGGCAGTGGGCGAGAAAGTCACGCGGCTGATCGAGCGCGCCATCAAAGAACGTGGCGCGGTCGTGATTTTTTCTGCGTCAGGCGGCGCCCGCATGCAGGAAGGCGCACTCTCGTTGATGCAGATGGCGAAAATTGCCGCTGCGCTTGCGGCGCTCGAAGAACGTCACCTTCCCTTCATCTCCGTTCTGACCGATCCGACGACCGGCGGCGTGACAGCAAGCTTTGCGATGCTCGGCGACTTGATCATCGCCGAACCGAAAGCCTTGATTGGCTTCGCCGGCCCGCGCGTAATCGAGCAAACAATCCGTCAGAAGTTGCCGAAAGATTTTCAGCGATCCGAGTTTCTCCTGGATCACGGAATGCTCGATGCGATCGTTGACCGACGTGAGCTGCGGCCATTTATCATTAAGTCGCTCGATTTCATGATGAATCCCGACCTCACGCGCGAAGACAACGCGCACGTTTCAAGTTTCAAGTTTCAAGTTTCAGGTACGGCGTAGATTTTCGGGTTTCAAGTTTCAGGTTTCAGGTTTCAAGATTGATGCCCTGAAAGGGCCGAAGAGGGTAGCCAGGGCAAGCCCGGGGTCCCCAGCTGGGCAGCCCCGCTGGGGTGGAAGCGCGCAGCGCGCCGCCCCCTGGATCGAAGAGATAAGAAGGCGCACCCTGTCCCTGTAGGGGCGTCAGAAAATCCGGTCAGGCTTAACCAATTCTGGCGCCCCTTCAGGGTGTCTCTTCGTCAGCTCGCCAGGGGTGGCGCGCTGCGCACTTACCCCTGGCCACTTTCTTTCATCCCTTTGGGATGACTTGCCCATTTATAACTCATCACTCAATAATTCAAATCAAGATGTCTTTCGAAGAAGCGTTTTCCTATCTCCTGAGTCTCGGTCATGAAACGCTAACCATTAAACTCGGCCTGACAAGTACAGAAACGCTGCTAAACGCCCTCGGAAACCCGCACAAACAATTTCCCGCAGTGCAGATTGCCGGCACGAACGGCAAGGGTTCGACTGCCGTCATACTTGATTCAATCTGTCGCGCCGCTGAAGTTCGCACGGGTCTGTTCACTTCACCCCATCTCATCTCGATCACCGAACGGATTCGCATCGATGGGAAGCAAGTCTCCGAGCCTGACTTTGCCCGATTCACGGCTCAGGTGAAAGAAACCGCGGCGGAATTACTGAGACAAGGCGGGCTGGAAACTCTGCCGACTTTTTTCGAGCACATAACTGCGATCGCGCTGCTCGCGTTTAGCGAAGCGAAAGTTGAACTCGCGATTTTGGAAACTGGCTTGGGTGGACGGCTTGATTCAACTACGGCTGTGGGCGCGGAGAGCATCGCGATTACACCGATTGCCATGGATCATGAAGAATATCTTGGTCACAGCCTGGTCGAAATCGCCGCGGAAAAAGCAGCAATCATCCGACCTGGGGTGGCGGCGATCATTGCGCCCCAACCCGACCGGGCTCTGAATGTGATAGTTCGTCAGTGCGAAGCGTCAGGCGTTAAGCCCAGAATGATCGAATCGGGCCTTGTCGAGGTAGTCGAAACATCGCCGGACGGTGGGTGCTGCGTCAACTTTCAAACCGGCGAGGGTAGATACGAAGGAGTCTGGATCGGTCTGCGTGGACGGCATCAAGTCACGAACGCTTTAATCGCGATCGGACTAGCTGAAACTCTTGGTGAACACGGCTTTGTGATCCCGCGCGAAGCGATCATTCGCGGAATCGAAACGGCGACGCACCCCGGACGCCTGGAAATATGGGAAGGCCAGCCACGCACAATCTTCGACGGCGCGCACAATCCGGGAGCTGCCTGTGCGCTGCGCGCTTATCTTGACGAGTTCATCAAACAACCGGTCACGATGATCTTCGGCGCCATGCGCGATAAAGCGCTGCCCGAAATGGGGGCGGCGCTTTTCCCCAAAGCTGGAGTATTGATTCTGACCGCACTCGATAATCCGCGCGCTGCCACCATCGAGATGTTAACGGCAGCCGTGCCTGAAAGCTTCGATCAATCAAACGTGTATCAGGCATCCTCGGTCAATGAAGCACTTCAGATTGCAAAAAAGATAACGCCGCCAGGTGGATTGGTCTGCGTGACCGGCTCGCTCTATCTGATCGGTGCAGCTCAGGAAGTCTTAAAGCAGCGATCGCAACGCGTTGCTCATCAACGCGCCTGACACTAGACTGTGTGCACAATTCGTTAAATTGCGAAGACGAGGTTAGTAGCTTGTGAAAGCTGCAAGTTAGAAACTTGCGCTACATCAAATGGCTGAATCCACAACTCCGCTTCCAGAATTTCTTGATTCGAAAAAGATCTTTTCGGGTCGCGTGTTCGATGTCACAGTCGACACTGTGCGCGAAGGTGACAAAACCTATCTGCGCGAAGTCGTTCATCATCCAGGGAGCGCCGTGATACTGCCGGCCTTTGACGATGGCACCATCGCTCTGGTGCGTCAGTACCGTCATCCGGCTGTGCGTTACTTGCTGGAACTGCCCGCCGGCACGCTCAATGATAAAGAGCGTCCGGAAGAGGGTGCGGCGCGCGAACTGGAGGAAGAGCTGGGCATGGTCGCGGGAAAAATGGAGAAGCTATGCGAGTTTTTTGTTTCGCCGGGCTTTTGCGAAGAAAAGATGTGGATTTATCTCGCCACCGACCTCCGCGAAACGGCACAGCGGCTCGAGGAAGATGAGATGATCGAAGTTGTGCGCCTGCCCATCGAACGTGCTTTGCAAATGATCACCGACGGCGAGATCGAAGACGCCAAAACCATTATCGGATTAATGCTGGCCGCGCCGCGGGTTGGCCTTTCCGCGTTCGAACCTGATTACCCGGCGGTGTGATATCGCAACCCAACAACAAGACTGCGGCTTTGCCACCCGCTGTGCGGTAAGGCTCGACGTTTATAGCACGTATTGTTCGGGAATAACCCAAGCTCCTTTAGGAGCGGAATGAGATTTCGCTCCTAAAGGAGCTAATTGAATTTCGGGAATAGCTTGGGCGCTATAAACATTTGGCCCCCTACCGGGGCCTAAAGCACAGGCTTTTCGCACATCGAGCGGCAAAGCCGCAAACTGCTAACTACTCATTCTGCGTGTTGAGCAATCAGATGTAGCTTGTGAGAGCGGCGTTCTGTGGAGTATCTTGCTACCGAAATTCCACAGTTCTCAGCAAAAAGACATTTATGAAGACTTTGCTCGCTTTTCTGTTCGCCCTCTCTACTGCTATTCCGGCGATCGCGCAGCAATCGCTTGACGCCATGGTCGATCGCGAAATCGCTTCGCTGGTTACCACCTACAAGATGCTGCATGCC
>Ga0207684_10002651_pt1 | contig 17908 bp, 19 predicted proteins | sample KBSK5501metaG_FD_184342 | JGI IMG/M metagenome (GOLD analysis project Ga0207684, IMG submission 184342) | Corn, switchgrass and miscanthus rhizosphere microbial communities from Kellogg Biological Station, Michigan, USA - KBS K5-50-1 metaG... | ecosystem: Host-associated > Plants > Roots >...
TCGGAGATGAGCGTGCGGTGCACGGGACAGCGATCTCGAGCAACCGGTCCCGCTGCTCCCCGCTGAGCGGTCCGACTAGGCTGATCTCCCGCTCAACCCGATCAAGCGTCCCTTCCTTGGTCTCGCACTCGGCGCAATCCGCAGCGTGGATCTGGCCGGGCTGGAGTCACCGCTCACGCGCTCGAGCGGCCACTGCTTCCGCCGGGCATACATCGTGAGGGTCATCGAGGTGCAGGGACCGAGCGCGGTCAGCAGCAAAGTCGTAGGGGGACGGTCCCGTGTCGGTCCACCGACCGCGTCTGCTCGTCCGCAGCTAGCCCGTGCTGGCCGGCCTCGATGTCCTGCGCGAATCCAGCTGCGTTCCCGCTCACAACGACGATAACCATGAGGACCTCCTTTCCGAATGATCACGCGCTGGCACGGTCCGGGGACGATCAGTTGACAGGCCGTTATAGTCGCTATAACCTTAACATTGCCATGGTGGCAATGAGTCGACAATCGTGAACGCCGAGCACCCGGCCGGGGCCCACGCCTCGGTGATCGTGGCCGTCGTGATCTTCAGCATCCGGCCAGATGCCACGGGTCGGCCGCGCCTGCAGGTCCTCCTCGTTCGGCGGGCGGTCGAGCCCTTCGCGGGCTACTGGTCGCTTCCCGGCGGCAGGCTCTGGGGCGACGAAGGGCTCGACCACGCGGCGTGGCGCCAGCTCCTCGAGAAGACGACTCTGCGGGCGTCGCATCTCGAGCAGCTGTACACCTTCGAGCTCTGCGCCGGCGCGCAGATCGAGGCCGCGGTGGTCGCGTACTACGCGCTCGTCCGGACCGACGGCACCGAGATCGCGCCCGGCCGCAAGATGATGGAAGCGGCCTGGTTCCCGGTCGACGAGCCACCCGCCGAGCTCGCCTTCGACAACGACGAGATCCTCCGCTTCGCGCTTCAGCGCCTGCGCAACAAGGTGGAGTACGCGCTGGTCGCCTTCCAGTTCTTGCCGGCCCACTTCACCATGGCGCAGCTTCGCCACGTCTACGAGGTGATCCGGGGACGCCGGATCGATCCCACCAACTTCCGGCGGCGTGTCGAGGCCACCGGGAGCATCGTGCCGACCGGCCATTCCGTCTCCGGCGGTCGCCACCGACCCCCAGCGCTCTATCAGTGCGCCGAGGATCCGGCGAGCCTGGTCAAGACGATGCGGCCGCGGCGCCCACTGCGGTCCCTGCCCGAGCGAACCGCCGAGACGTCGAGCGCGTCCTAACACCATGGCCCCCCGACGTCCGTCTTCGTCACCCAGACTAAAGGTATCTGTAACCTTAACACTGATCACCGCCCCGGGGCGCGGGCCCAGGCCGCGAGAGGAAGGCGCACATGCCCACGACATCCTCGATTGACATGAAGATCCAGGCCGCCCCCGCCGCCGAGCTGTGCACCGACGAGCTCAAATGGGATCCGTGGGCCTACGATGCCGGTCCCGCGCGGCCTCAGCTGCCGGTCTATGGGGCGGGCGCGAGTCAATGGGACACGATCCCCGGGTCGACCCCGGTCCAGGCGGAGATTCCGGAGCGCTACCGGTCCATGTCGCCCGACGACCTCGCGCGGCGCATCGCGGCGGCGAAGGTGACGCTGGGCTCGCGGCTGGTGATCCTCGGTCACCACTACCAGCGCGACGAGATCATCCGCTGGGCCGATTTCCGGGGCGACTCCTTCAAGCTGTCCCAGCAGGCGGCCAGTCGCCGGGAGGCGGACTTCATCGTCTTCTGCGGTGTGCACTTCATGGCGGAAAGCGCCGACATCCTCGCGGGGGACCATCAGCGGATCATCCTGCCCAACCTGGCCGCCGGCTGCTCGATGGCCGACATGGCCGACGAGGTCCAGGTCCTCTCCTGCTGGAAGCAGCTGGGCGAGGCGCTGGGCTTCACCATGGCGGAGCGCCGCCGGCCGGTCCTGCCCGTCACGTACATGAACTCCTCGGCGGCGCTGAAGGCGTTCTGCGGCGAGCGGGGTGGCGTCGTCTGCACGTCGTCCAACGCGACCCGCGTCCTGGAGTGGGCGTTCGAGCAGAGCGAGCGGGTCCTGTTCTTCCCGGACGAGCACCTCGGCCGCAATACGGGCGTCAAGCTCGGCATCGCCGACGACGCGATGGTGGTGTGGGATCCGCGCCGGCCTCTCGGCGGCAACTCCGTCGAAGCGGTCAAGCGGGCCCGCTTGATCCTCTGGCGAGGCTGGTGCTCGGTACACGCGCGCTTCACGGTGGCTCAGATCGAGCGGGCGCGGCGCGAGCATCCGGGCATCCATATCATCGTCCACCCGGAATGCCGGCGCGAGGTGGTCGCCGCCGCCGATCTGGACGGGTCGACCGAGCTCATCCTGGAGACGATCTCGGCGGCCGAGTCCGGAAGCCAGTGGGCGGTCGGCACCGAGATCAACATGGTCAACCGGCTCGCCGCCGCCCATCCGGACAAGCGGATCTTCAGCCTCGACCCCGTGATCTGCCCGTGTTCGACGATGTACCGGATCCACCCCGCGTATCTGGCGTGGGTCCTCGAGGCCCTGGTCGAAGGCCGGGTGCTGAACGAGATCACCGTGTCCGACCACGTGAAGGCGGCGGCCTGGTGCGCGCTCGACCGCATGCTCTCGCTCCCGGCGCAGTCCGGCTCGTCCGCGGCCGCGCCGGTGCGGAGGTAAAGGCCGATGCGCCCGCTGATCGTGGTCGGCAGCGGCATCGCCGGGCTGTTCACCGCCCTCCGAGCCCGCGAGGCGGGGGTGCGCGACGTGCTGATCGTCACCAAGGCCGACCTCGAGGAGAGCGCCACCCGGTATGCGCAGGGCGGTATCGCGGCCGCCATCGGCGACGGCGACTCCTGGGAGCTCCACCAGACGGACACGCTCGGCGCGGGCGCCGACCTGTGCGATCCGGAGGCGGTGCGCGTGCTGACCAGCGAGGCTGCCGATCGGGTGGCCGACCTGATCCGCCTCGGCGTCCATTTCGACACCGAGAACGGCGGACTCGCCCACGCGCGCGAAGGCGCCCATACCGTGGCCCGCGTGCTCCACGCGGGCGGCGACGCCACCGGGCGCCACATCGAGCGCGCCCTCGCTCGCGCCGTCCACCAGCGCGGCATCGACGTGTGCGATCGCGCGCTCATCACGGAGCTGATCGTCGAGGGTGGCGCGTGCCGCGGCGTCCGGCTGGCCGGCGGAGCAGCCCTCGAGGCCGAGGCGGTGGTACTGGCCGCCGGCGGTGCCGGCCAGCTCTACGCGCGCACCACGAATCCCTCGATCTCGACGGGCGACGGGGTCGCCCTGGCCCTCCGCGCCGGCGCGGTGGTCGCCGACCTGGAGTTCTTCCAGTTTCACCCCACCGCCTTCGCCGGCCCCGGCGCCTCGCGCTTCCTGATCTCCGAGGCGCTGCGGGGTCACGGCGCCGTGCTCCGCAATCATCGCGGCGAGGCGTTCATGGCACGGTACGACGCCCGCGCCGAGCTGGCTCCGCGCGACATCGTGGCCCGGAGCATCGTGCAAGAGATGGAGCGCCACGGGCTCGGCCACGTGTGGCTGGACGCCACCCATTTCGCGGCCGGCGAGCTCGCGCGCCGGTTCCCGACGATCCACGCCTACTGCGCGAGTCACGGCTGCCCGGCGGAACGCGAGCCCATCCCGGTGTCGCCGGCCGCTCATTACATGATGGGCGGAGTCTGGACCGACATTTGGGGCCGGACCTCGGTCCCAGGGCTGTTCGCCTGCGGCGAGACCGCGAGCACGGGCGTCCACGGCGCCAACCGGCTCGCCAGCAATTCTCTGCTTGAGGGCGTCGTGTTCGGCGCCCGCGTGGCCCGTGCCCTGACCGCTCGCGCCGTGGGGACGCCGGCGCCGTCCGATGTCGAGGAGCTGGCTCCGGATGGGTCCGTGAGCGCTCTCCTGCCCGCCCGCGACGCGATACGGGCGATGATGTGGGACGAGGTCGGGATCCTGCGCGAGGGCGCAGGCCTCGAGCGCGGGCGGGCCATCCTCGGCACCTGGTCCCGCGCGCGCCCGCTCGACGATGCCGTGGCCCGCGAGACTGCCAACCTGGCCCTGCTGGGCTGGGTGATGGCCGAAGCCGCGCGGCGCCGCCAGGAGTCCCGAGGGGCGCACTATCGCCTCGACTTTCCCGCCCCGAGACCCGAGTGGCGCCGTCGTCAGCTGTTCACCGTCCGATGCCGGCGCGAGCTGCGCCTGGTCGCCGACGTCGGGGCAACCCGGGTGGGTTGCCAGGTGCCGTGATGAGCGCCCTGGGCCTCGCGCATCCGCCTCTCCTTCAGGTGCGCGCGATCATCGGGCGCGCGCTCGACGAGGACATCGGCGGGGGTGACGTGACGACCGAGAACAGCGTGCCCGCCGATCAGCGATCCGGCGCCACGCTCCTGGCCAAGCAGGTTGGCGTCCTCTGCGGCGTCCACGTGTTCTCCGAGACACTGGCGATGGTGGACCGCTGCGTCACTGTGATGGTAGAGCGTCCAGACGGGGCCGAGGTCGGGAAGGGCGACGTGGTCGCGCGCATCGAGGGGCCCACGCGCGCGCTGCTGACCGGGGAACGGACCGCCTTGAACTTCGTCCAGCGCCTGAGCGGTATCGCGACCCTCACCGCGGCCTTCGCCGCGCGCCTTCGCGGGCTCCCCACGAGGCTGGTCGACACCCGCAAGACGACGCCCGGGCTCCGGCTCCTGGAGAAGTACGCGGTGCGGGTCGGGGGCGGGTACAATCATCGCTTCAACCTGGCCGACGCGGTGCTGCTCAAGGATAACCACCTGGCCGCCCTGCGCAGCCGAGGCCTGGACCTCGCCGACGCCATCCGGACGATCAAGGGGCGGGTGCCTCACACAATGAAGGTCGAGGTCGAGGTGACCGCCCTCGAGCAGATCGACGCCGCGCTCGCGGGCGGGGCCGACATCATCCTGCTCGACAACATGCGGAACGACGACATGCGCGAGGCGGTGCGCCGCATCGGGGGGCGGGCGCTCACCGAATGCTCCGGCAACGTCACGCTGGAGACGATCCGGGAGCGCGCCGAGACCGGGGTCGACCTGATCTCGGCCGGTGCGCTGACCCATTCCGCGAAGGCCCTGGACATCAGCCTGGAGGTCGACGGGTCATGGCCATGACGACATCCAGCCGACCGATCTATCTCGACTGCGCGTCGACCACGCCGATCCATCCGCGGGTGCTCCAGGCCATGGAGCCCCATCTGCGCGAGGAGTGGGGCAATCCGTCGAACCTGTATCCGCTGGGGCGGCGGGCGGCCAACGCGCTCGAGGAAGCGCGCGGGCGGGTTGCCAGGGCCCTGGGCAGCCACGACGACGAGGTCGTCTTCACGAGCGGGGGCTCCGAGAGCGACAACTGGGCCCTCAAAGGGGTTGCTCTGGGCCGGCCCGGGACACGGCATCTCGTCACGACCGCGATCGAGCACAGCGCGGTGCTGGGTGCCGCCCGCGACCTGCAGGAGCACTTCGGGGTCGAGGTGAGCTACGTCCCCGCGGACGAGCGAGGCCTCGTCGACCCGGCGACGGTGGCCGCGGCCATCCGGCCCGACACGTGCCTCGTGAGCGTCATGCTCGCCAACAACGAGATCGGCACGATCCAGCCGATCGCCGAGATCGCGCGGCTGGCCAGAGCGCGGGGCGTCCTGATGCACACCGATGCGGTTCAGGCCGCCGGCCTTCTGGATCTGGACGTCGACCGCCTGGGGGTCGATCTCCTCTCGCTCTCGGCGCACAAGTTCTACGGTCCCAAAGGGGTCGGCGTGCTCTACGTCCGCCGCGACACCTCTCTGCTCCCCCTGATCCACGGCGGCGACCAGGAGGGGCGGCGCCGGGCCGGCACCCAGAACGTGGCCGGCATCGTCGGCTGCGGGGCCGCCCTCGAGCTGGTCGCGCAGCACCGCACGACGACCTCCGCCCGGCTCAGCGGGCTGCGCGATCGCCTGATCGAGGCCGTGGAGGGCACGGTTCCCGGAGCGCTCCTCAATGGCGACCGGCGCCGCCGCTTACCCAACAACGCGAACTTCTGCTTCGGCGATGTCCAGGGCGAGACCGTTCTGCTCGAGCTCGAGATGGAGCAGATCTACGCCTCGAGCGGCTCGGCCTGCCACGCCGGCTCGCAGGACCCTTCCCACGTGCTCCTCGCGATCGGCCGCAGCCCCGAGCTCGCCCACACCGCGCTGCGGTTGACCCTCGGCGCGCCGACCACCGACACCGACGTCGACCGGGTCATCGAGCTGCTGCCGCGTGTGGTGGAACGCATCCGCGCGGGCGACAGGGCGCGCTGAATCTGCCGCCAATTCGGTGGCGGCGGCCGTGTGCGCCTCGGCGTGCACCGCTGCGATCACCGCCTGCAGCGCGTACTGGCTGGGCGGGCGGCCCCGCCGCGCAGCGCGGCCTCGACCTAGCCTGCGCCCTCGTCGATCTGCGCGCGGTCCCGCACATAGCCTGGACAGAGGGGCATTCTCGGCCGGGCAATGCGCCCTCCGCGCTCTGAAGAACCCAGGTCCGGCCCCCGGGGAATCGGCGGCGCGTTCGCCTCGAGGGCGAGACCGCGAGAGTCGATGCCACGATCGCCTTCGGGTCGGAGTCATCCTGTTCCGGCGCGGGGCGTGCTCAAGTCGCAGGCAGAGGGCGGCGCCCGAGCGGGCGAGGTGGGCGAAGATGGCCTGCACAGCAAAGGGGTTCTGGGCGACCAAACACTCGCAGACCGGTGAACGAGTGGTTCGGTCACGGCCTCTCCTTGGTCACGAGTCGGCTTCCTCTTCCAGCCGGGATTGCCGATATGGACTCATTTCCACCGTCTGTCGGGAGCAGCCATCCCTAGAAGCTGAACCAGGAAATGAACTCGATCTTGTTGTTCTCGTTCTCGCGGCTCTCAGAGCCGCCCGTCAGATTGACGCTGCGGAACCGCGTGGTCGTGAAGTTGTAGGCCAGCGCGAAGGTGAACGGCCCCGGTGTCCACCACAGCGAGACCTCGGACTGGAAGTTGTTCACCCGGAAGAACTGGCGCCCGGACCCCGACGGGTCGGCGATCAGGCTGCCAGTGATGACCGGACGCTTGTTGTCCAACGCCCACTGCGTCCCGCCCGCCCATCGGAGACTGAGCGTGTCGGTCAGGAAGAATTGTGGGTTGATCCATCCCCCCAGGCTCTGAGCCGGCGTCAGGCTCCCGTGGCTATTCAGAATCACCCGGCGGTCGAACTGTGACTGGAGAATCTGCCCGTCTCCTCGCGTCCACACCCCACCCCCTGTCAGCTTCAAGGTCAACGCACGCCCGGTCTTGTTGAACCCGATGCGATCCAGCGTCAGGCTGAAGGCGGCCGTCTGATTGTCGAAGGTGTGCTGAGTAAAGTTGGTCTGGGCGTTTAGATTCGTCGTGAGAGTGCCTGTGTTAAAGCGCTCCTGGAACTCTCCCCACGTGGTCCGGGCGTAGATCTTGGTGGCGGCGATTCCGAAGTCGCTCCCGAGCCGGCCGGCCTCGAGCCCGATCCCGGCGCTCAGCGCCGGGAAGCCGCTCAGGCACCCCGTGCCGCAGTCCGTCGTACCCCCCAGGGCTTGGTTGTCGAACAGCGGGCGCTCGAAACCTAGGGAGGTCAGGAACTTGATGTTGGACGTCAGCGGGTACTTGTCAACGACCTCCACGCGCGGGTTCCGTCGCTCGGCGTCGCCGAGCCCGGCGAGCAGGGTGTTGTAGTCCACGGTGTCGGGGGTGATCTGGTCGAAGGCGTCCCCCTGGCCAAATGTCCAGATCAGCTCGTTGCCGGCCGTCAGGAAGTTCGGGAAGGCCCAGCGCCCGATGGCCCACCGCAGCCGCGGGTTGTTGTTGACCGCATTGGTCTCGCCGGGCCCGTTGGCCTGCTGGTTGAAGTCCATTTCGAAGAACCCGGAGGTCTTGCCGCCCAGGGTCTCCGGGCCCTGCATCGCTAAGTTCAGCCGCGTCCGGCTCACGAAGGCGCGGAACACGTCCCGGCTGCCGTTGTTGCCCCCGCCGGGAGCCGCCGTGTTCGGAAGCAGCGCCGAGGCGACCGACTCACCGACGGGCGTGTCGTTGTGCTGGACGTGAAGGCGCAGTGAGCCGCCCAGCCGGATCCTGAAGTTCGGGTCCGCGTAAACATTGCCCGGGATGTCCTGTCCCAGGAACGGCGGGGGCCCGTTGTTGCTCTGCTTGGCCCCGGCCTGCAGATCCACGAGCTGCGCCCAGCTAGGCCGCCCCTCTGCCACTCGCTCCTCCTGAGTGCTTAACCGGAGCTGCTGCTGCGCCACCTGCTCTTGCAGCGTCTGGACCGTGCGCTCCCGCTCCTCTGCCGCCCGCCGTTCCTGGCCGCGCGCGGTCTCCTGCTGCTCGATCTGGCGCTTGAGGAGATTCACCTGCTCCCGCGTCGACCGCTCCTGCTCCCGCGTCGACTGCTCGAGCTGTTCGATCCGGTTCCTCAGATCGTCGATGGTCTGCGCGCCCACGCACGGTGCATGAAGCGCGAGCGCGACCGTCATGATTGCAGTAATCGGGAGCATGGACGTCATGGGCCGTCTGAACTGAACCATCTGAGCCTCCTTTTGTGTGTACTCGCGGGCCAGCGGCCCTCTCCGCGTTGCTTGCGGCCGCCATGCCTCTGTCCGGGCCGACGAGAGGATTCCTTTCGCTGCATCGACCGGTCTATCGGGACGTATCACCGCCGCCATCGACCCTGAGCCCATGGCCGGGGATAAAGGACGCACGACAATAGAAACAAGGCGGCCTGCGCGACTTCCGCGCGGACTCACCGGTCCGACCCAAGGGATGTTGCGACGTGAGGGGGTGCACGGCAGAACCGGCCACCCCTGTGCGGCCGCACCACGACGACGCCAGCGTCGACGCGATGGGTTGCGGTGTACGTGGCGAACTCCATCGACTCGACGAGCGCGAGTAGGAAGCTACCTATGACGAACCGCGTCATCCCTGACTGGAGTGCTCCCCAAAGTTCTGCGCACCGGGAGGAGCATAGAGTCGCTGCCGCCCGGTAGTCGGCCGGGCTCCGCATCCCGAGCGCCGAGTGGGGTGTCCTCGAGTTGTAGTCCTCGATCCAAGGCCACCGAGAGGAGTGTTGGCACCCGCGCAAACGTGTCACAGGGCTCGTGCGTCGCGTTTATGAACTCGTGAGAGTTTCTTGGGCATTGCGAAGGAGGGATTTTGAAAGACGTCTATCGTTCATGATGCGCGACATCGTCAGAGCGCCGATCATCGTCGATACGGCTACCATCGCCCGCTTCTTTGCCTCTTCTGGTTTCGCTTCGTCGATCTGGCCCGCAACGATGTCAACCAGCTTCAGGAAGGCGGCCGTCGCGGTATTTCGGGTCTCCGTATCGGCCCGGGCCAATTCGCTTCCCAGGGCAGCCAGGGGACAACCATCTCGCCGATTGTCGCGATGCGCTGTGGAAAGATATCTGCACACCACCGCTTCAAGCCCTTTTCGCCCTGGCTCGCGCGAAGCGGCCGCCGCAAGTTGTGCTGTCGTGGCGGCCGATGCAACGGCGCTGGCTTCGGCGACGAGTTGATCCTTTGAATCAAAATGTCGGTAGAAGCCCCCATGCGTCAGGCCGGCGGCCGCCATCAAATCCGCCAGCCCCGTCGCAACAATTCCGTGCTGGCGAAATTCGGCCGCGGCCGCTTTAACGATCCGCTCACGCGTCAGTGCGGTTTCCTGCTTCGACTTTCGCATCGTCATCCCCCCTCTGTTTTATTTACCTGGATCAGCTAGAACCCTCTGATTGCAGTTGACATCTAATTGTACGACGGTACAGTTTAGAGGTCGATCAACATCTAAGGTAGCGAGCCCGTAACTTTTAGAGGAGGTCGTTCATGGCCCGGCAAAGATTCCTGGTGACGGGCGCCACAGGCGACACCGGCAGCCATACGGTCGAACAACTGCTGGCGCGCGGCCATCAGGTCCGAGCGCTGGCTCATCGTGAGGACAACCGGTCGAAGCAACAGCAGAAAATAGGGGCTGAAGTCGTCATTGGTGATTTTCTCGACTTCGATGCCATGCGGACGGTGTTAAAGGGCGTGCGGGGAGCGTATTTCTGCTATCCCATCCGCCCCGGAATTCTGCAGGCGACGGCCTACTTTTCCCATGCGGCGATGGAGGCTGGCGTCGATTGCATCGTGAATATGTCGCAGATCTCGGCCCGCGAGGACGCCAAGAGTCACGCTGCTCAGGATCACTGGCTGTCGGAGCAGGTCTTCGACTGGTCGGGAATCACGGTGACCCACCTTCGCCCCACGTATTTTGCCGAATGGCTGCTGTACCTGGCTCCCATGATCCGCACTGGACTGCTGCATGTCCCGTTTGGCACCGGTCGCCATGCTCCCATCGCTGCCGAGGATCAGGCCCGAGTGATCGCGGGGATTCTGGAAAATCCGACTGCCCATCGCCGGCACGTCTATCCGCTCTTTGGCCCGGTCGAGTTTACCTATGCGGAGATTGCGCAAGTTCTCAGCCGCGTCTTAAAGAAAGACGTCCAATACAAGCAGGTGAGCATTGACACGATGCTGCTATTGATGGCATCGGGCGGACAGAAACCACCGGCCGAACGTACCGCGCGCACACTGTATGGCGAATTCGAATCGACATCGGAACCTCGGGGCGCCCTGCGGGCCCTCGCCGCAGGAGACTCCTTTCTCATCCAGCATCTGCGCGAAGTCGCCATTGATCACCAGAACGGCATCTTCGCTGGCACGAACGATCTCGTCGAACAAATCGGCGGCCGCTCTCCGATGACGCTGGAGGAGTTTATCACTAAGAACCGCGCAGCTTTCGCTTGATGGCCTTGTTCTGCATGCCGGCTCGTCAGTCGAGTTCCGAAATCGCCACAGAGCGGACGTTTGTTCAAACAGGAGGGAGGCAATGAACGATTCCAAGGTGTTGGTCACCGGAGCAACCGGCCTGACGGGGAGTCATACGGTCCAGCTGCTACTCGATCACGGGCGCCCTGTTCGCGTGCTCGCCCATCGCGAAGACGAACGGTCGAAACGGCTTCAGGCTCTTGGGGCCGAGGTCACAATTGGAGACTTGCTCAACCTACGTGACGTGCGTTCGGCATTGAACGGTGTTCAAAGTGCTTATTTCGTTTATCCGCTCAGTCCCACGCTCGTTCACGCGACGGTGATCTTCGCACAAGCCGCTAAGGAAGCGGGCGTGGAGATCGTTGCCAACATGTCACAGTGGAACTCACGCCCGAGCGCGAAGAGCCCCGCAACGATTAACCACTGGCTCTCGGAGCGGGTGTTCGACTGGTCGGCGGTGCCTGTGGCACATCTCAGGGCGACATTCTTTTCCGAATGGTTGGTCTGGGTCGCTCGATCAATTCGCCAGGGAGTCATGATGATGCCGTGGGATGCCAATTCCCGCTTTTCGCCGGTGGCGACTGAAGACTTGGCGCACGTGATCGCTGCGATCCTCGAAAGTCCCGCGGCACATCGCGGAAAGACCTATCCGCTCTGTGGGCCGGCCGAGCTCAGCTATGCGGAAGTCGCGGAGATCGCCGGTCGCGTCCTCGGTACGCACATTACGTATCAGCAGGCGAACGTCGATGCCTTCGCAGAATCGCTTGGCCAAACCGGCAATGCTCTGTTCAAAGAGCACTGCCGAGCAGTCGCAGTCGAATTGCAAGAAGGAGTGTTCGCTGGAACGAATTCGCTTGCTGCGCACATCAGCGGGCGGCAGCCAATGACCGTTGAGGAGTTCGTCACGAAGAATCGCAACATCTTCATCTGAGGATGATCGTATTGTTGCAATTTACTGACATCACACGTACTCCGAATGCTCCAAAGGAGAGAAGCAATGACCGATAGCGCATGGACACTCGGAGTGTTCACTGTGAAAAAGGGAACCCTCACGACCGCGTTGGAGAAAGCCGATCTTCCGGCTGCGGCGGCGGCCCTCCGCCATGACGTTGTCTTTCATTCGCCCATCCTGGCCACCGTTGCGGACGAGGTCCAAGGACACGCCGTGGTCGTCAAAGCCATCGGGACGGCGTTCGCCTATATCGGGCCGCCCCGGAACGTGGAGGAATTTCGGAACCCGGACGGGCGATACATCGTCACGTTCGACGGAGTCATTGACGGCAACCTCATTCAAATCGCTATGCTCGTTACTGAGGACGCCGCGAACAAGGTGGAGAGCCTTCGTGCATTCGCGCGCCCGTGGCCGATCGTCAAGCTCTTCCGGGAGTACATGGAGCGCAACCTACGCCCTGATCGGGTCCCCGACGCTATGGGCGCTTCCGGCAACTGCATCGTCAAAGTGAAGGGCGGTGTTGGGCGGCAAGGGCGGGCATGACCGAACCAGGCACTGCAACGCCACACGCGGCAACATCGACGTCGCGATCAAAGTGCTCAAAAGGACGCACCGGAGCTCATCGATCTCCACAGGCAACCTCTTAACCGCAGATAAGGAATAACCATGTCCACTTCAACCCAAACCCTTAACGAGCCAGCTGCCGTCCCATCACATCCGCTGGACAACGTCGTCTGGCATGCGCTGAATACTCGCCAGATTCAGTTTTCGGCGGGCGACGACCGCGCACGCCGGTACATGGTCGACGTGGCGCGATTCGCGGGCATGCGGGAGGTTTCGCCCGCTGGCTTTGCCTCGCTATTCCCGCTTGTTCCGCAGGGCGATCGGGTTACCATGTTCACCATCGAACCCGTGCAGCCAGCGGACAGATTCGAGATCCTCGTCGCGAAGACGGGCCACCAGATGATCGCCACCCGGGTTGCCGCCCCGATACAACCACGCAATTTCGAGCGTCTCGATGATTCATCCGTCCAGGACATGCTCACACTCGTCGAGGCTTCGCGGCCGGGTCCGTTCTCCGTGCGGACCAACAAACTGGGAGACTATCTCGGCATCCGCGTCGACGGCCACTTGATCGCGATGACGGGCGAGCGCATGAAACTCGAAGGCTTTACGGAAATCAGCGCCGTGTGCACCCATCCTGATCATCGTGGTCACGGGTATGCCCACGATCTCGTCTCCGCGGTCGCGCAGGCGGTACTCGATCGCGGCGAATGGCCGTTCCTTCACGTGTTCAGCGACAATCTCCCGGCCATTGCGCTTTATGAGCGTCTCGGATTCACGATCCGCCGAACGATGCACGTGACCGTTCTGGCGGCAAAGCCGTAGGAGCTGAGCCGTCGGCTCCTGAGGCGGCCGGCATCCGAGTTTGGGAGGTTATGTCACGGGGACGGGGGCCATGGATAGGGTGGACGGCGATGGGGTCCTGGACGGTGGCGATAACGCGCAGCCGGCCGCCACAGCCGGGACAAGCGAGGACATCGAGGGCGAACACGCGGTGCATCAACGCCGCCCAGGTCCAGGCGCGCGTGAGGACGGCAGTGCGGGGGCTGGCCTCGAGGGCGTCGCCGTCAGGGGTCGGGCGGCCGTGGGCGACGACCTGCGAGCGCCAGCGCGCACGCGGCCCGAGGACGCTGTGATACAGGAGCAAGTTCACCGCGGGCCGGGGAATGAGGGCCGCCAGCTTCTCCAAGAATTCGATGGGCTCGAAGAGGAAATGAGACGTGCCATCGCGCCAGACCGTCTTGAGTTCGACGAGAACGCGCCCGTCGGAGCGGAGGCGGATGCGCTCCTGGGCGAGTGGGGGGCGGAGCAGATAGCGACAGAGCTGCTCCAGGCGAGCTCGATTGTTGGGGGGGACCCAGACGTTGGCGTGGAGGTCGAAGCCGTCGAGCTGGGCCTGACGCGGGCCGCGGGAGGTGACGTGACCGAGGTCCGGCTCGTCGCCGAGGGGTGCGCGAGGGCATGATTACTGCGGGCGATGCTGTCACACTGACGCAGTGTGGGTATGGCAACGTATCCGTCAAGGAAGCGCTCATCGCTTACCTGAGTGCCGGCGTGCGTGCATCGCAAGACACCTATAAGCGGCTGCTGCAAATAGCGGAACTGTCCGGCGAATGGCGGCGGAAAATTGCGTCGCGCATCCAGTCAGCGTCCCAATGAATACGGCGAATACTCCCCCGCTGGTGGGCCAGTATCTGGTTCAAGCTCAGGAGCGAGTCATATTCGGGGTGCCTGCGGAACTGGCCGTGCCGGAAGAGGCGGCTCGTTATTCTGCGGCGCGAATTTTCGTTACTTCGACTCGTTCATTGGCGCAAATGCCCGACGGACCGCTGCAGCGCATCGAAAGATCGTTGGGTACGCGACATGTGGGAACGTTCGCCGCGATTCGCGCACACAGTCCGCGGGAAGACGTGATTGCAGCCGCCAACGCCGCACGTGCGGCGCGCGCCGATTTGCTCGTTGCGATCGGCGGTGGATCGGTTATCGACGCAACCAAGGCGGTTCAGATTTGCCTTTGGCTCGGGCTGGACAGTGCACATGCAATGGATCCTTATCGCAATGGCGCACCGGCAAACATTGCCACGACAATCGTGGCGCCGAGCGAAGCGATTCGCATGGTTGCGGTATCGACGACGTTGTCTGCCTCCGAATTTACCTCGCAAGCGGGCGTGACCGACACGGCGGTCAATGCAAAGCAATCCTTCAGTCATCGACTGTGCGTGCCGCGTTCGGCAGTGCTCGATCCGGCTGCGACACTTGATACGCCGCCCTGGCTTCTGTTTTGTACGGGTATTCGCGCGGTCGATCATGCGGTCGAATCCTATTGCTCGCCGCTTGCGAACCTCGCAACCGAACCGTCGTCGCTGCAGGGATTGCGGTTGTTGAATCGATCGCTGCTCAAGATCAAGTCGGCGCCGCAGGATTTGCCGGCGCGTCTCGAAGCACAGTTCGGCATGTGGCAGGCCATCGCACCGAGCGCTTCCGGCGTCGTCACCGGCGCAAGTCACGGTATCGGCTACGTACTTGGGGGCTCGTATGGAGTTGCGCACGGGCATACTTCCTGCGTAATGCTGCCTGCGGTGCTGCGCTGGAATAGCGCGCTGAATGCCGAGCGACAGCGCGCGCTTGCCGGGGCAATGGAGTTACCTGATCGGCCCGCAGCGGACTTGATCGCGGAACTCGTGCGGACGCTCGATCAACCCGGGTCGCTGCGCGCTGTGAATATCAGACGCGAGGATTTCGACGACATCGCAACTCGCGCTCTCACGTACGGACCCGTGCAAAAAAATCCGCGACCAATTCGGACCAAGGAAGACGTACTGGAGATACTGGAGTTGGCGTGGTAAAGGGTGTCGGTTTCGTGCAGCGTTCGGAACACAGTGTCGTGATTGCAATTTGACATTGACTCCCCCACCCGCGCGCGGCCGGGTTCGACGTCGAGCCGGGCCTTTCGTCGCTCGGGTCCGCGAGGCCGGGGGGCAGCGGCAGCACGTCGCGCAGGGAGGAGACGTCGCCGCCGATGGACGGCACGGGGCGGGCCGGGTCGAACCGGTAGGTGGTGGCGGAGCGCTCCTCGCGCGGCGGGTCCGTCGTCAGCAACCCGTCGCCGTGCAGGTAGTAGTCGGTGAAGCGCGTGCGGGCCAGCGGCCACTCGTGCTCGTCCCACCAGCGGCCGCCGTGCACGAGCCGGCCCGCGCCCGAGCGCCGGCCCGAGCCGCCGCCCATCACGAAGATGCGCAAGGGCGCCTCCGCGTCCAGGCCCTTGTCCACGCCGCGCGACCAGCGGTCGTACCAGCGCAGGTGCAGCCCGTCGAAACTTGGCAGCGCGACGTCGCGCTAGCTCGCCTGTCGGAATCCCTCGTAGCGCTCAGCCAGGAAGTCCACTCGGGGCCAGAGCGCCCGCGAGCTCGGCCGTAGAATGGTCTTGCCCTGGAACCCTTGAAGGCCATGGAGCAGCATGGGGCCGTCCTGCTCCCGAAGGATGTCCATGCGCACCTCGACAATGAAATCGGGCCGGATGCCGAGAATGTTGCTGTCGAACGCCGCGTGGTGCAACGCACATAGGGCCAGGCCGTTGGGTACGATCGGTTCACCTTTCGGGTGGCTGTCGGGGAGTATGTGGGCCGCGTTGAGTAGCTCGTCATGGCGGAGACGGCAGATCGCGCACTGTTCCTGGTAGGCGCGCAGGACCCGCTCACGAAAGCCCTGTTGATGCAGCCGCTGCTGGGTCAAGGCAGTGATGTATGCGCGCCTGGCCTCGAGGCTGTTAGGGTCCGGCTTGAAGTCGGACAGCACCGGCATGTAGGGCGCATCGACCGCCACCGAGAAGGCCAGCTCCGCCGGGTGATCCCGCACGATGTACACCGGCCACACGGGCATGTAGCGGCCCGGCGTCACGCCGTACAGATAGATGAGTGGCACCCCGCGCCCCATGGCGAGGCGCAATCCCTGATTGTCGCGGTGGCCCGGGTCCGTGCCGCGGTAGCGGTAGCGCAGGAAGCCGTCCGGCCCGACGCCGTCGTCATAAGGGCGCGCCTCCCCTTCCCTGACCGGCACCGTGGTGATGCTGATCGGCATTTCCGCGAGCACCGCCGGCTTGAAGATGCCCTGAGGGCCAATCAAGGGCACCCGCCGGCCTTCGAAATCGAATCCCCGCTCCAGAAGGTCGCGCGGGACCACCTCGCTGTGGAACCGCGTCTGTTCGGTGAGGAACTGAAAGGCCTGCGTCCGAACACGGGTGTCGAGGTCCGCCTCGCTCATTGCCCTAGCCGCGGAACACGGTGTCCGCGTGCCACTCGAGGAGATCGCTTCGTGGCTGCGCCTCAGAGCTTCGTGGAACCCACAGCGGGCTGCCTTCGAGCTGGTAGTAGTGCTCGCCGTTGTCGAAGTCGGCCTTTAGCCTGCGGCTGACCCGCACACGATGGTCCGGAGTGACCGAGATGTAGCCGCGATCGAACAGCGTATGGACGTCGGATCTGAGCAAGAGCCCGTTGCTGAGACGATGACTACCCCCGTCCGCGACCGGCCGGATATGCGCGGCCTCCAGTACCGGTAAGGCCTTCTCCTGCGTGATCGCGCAACGACGCTCATACGCATCGGTGATCAGGATGCGGAATGCCCCCTGTCCCAGCCGCTGCAGCACCTGGACCGGCTGGCGCTGGACCGCGTCATCACCCTCGGCCACCCGTCCTCCAGCTCCCGACCGCAGTCGCCCCATGACCTGTTCCCACAGCTGGTTCCCGCCAGGCGAGGCCAGATCGTAACCCTTACCCTGGACGATATTCCGTCTGAAGTCCTCGGGAGCGGGGATCCAGTCGATCTGCGGCCAGAAGAAGGGCTCGACCAGGATGATGCAGCCGATCTGGTAGGCCGCACGCGGGTCGGCTGGCGCCCGTCGATATCGCTCGATCCGGCGCCGCATCTCGGGGTACGACGGCGCCCCGTTCTTCTCGCCGAACGCATCCCAGGCCACGCCAGCTTCGATCAGCGAGGCGTGAGCGAAAAACCCGCCTCCGACAATGGCGTTGTCGGGATAGTGGAGCTTGAACAGCAGCGGCTCACCGGGCTTCAGGGTCCGGAACACTCGGTTGCCACCTGGCTGCCAGAAGTTGACCTCGTCGAGGTCCGGCTGACCGGCTAGGAACTGGTACCAGTCCTTGTCCGTGACCGCGACAAAGGCGCGCACGGCGGTATCCTAGCAGAGCCGCCCAGCGCGGTCGGGGTTCTGTATCGGATGCGCGACAGGGACGGTCGCAAATCACCATGCTATATTGGCCGCGCATGGACATCACAAGAGTGAAGGCCCTGACCAAGGAGATCCTGGCCCTCCCCGAGGGGGAGAGACAGCAGCTTGCCCAGGAGGTACTCCCGATCCTTCTCACGACGCGAGCCGGTTTGGAGGGCATTGATGAGGCCCTCCGGACGCTGTCCGACCGGGAGCTGGACGCCATCGTGGAACGGGCGCGGAGTCGTCGACGAGATCTGACGGAGGCCGCGGTTGCCGAAGTGATCGACGAGGCCCTGCGATCTGCCAGAGCTTCGCGTCGTTCTTGACACCCAAG
>Ga0207684_10002652_pt1 | contig 17907 bp, 14 predicted proteins | sample KBSK5501metaG_FD_184342 | JGI IMG/M metagenome (GOLD analysis project Ga0207684, IMG submission 184342) | Corn, switchgrass and miscanthus rhizosphere microbial communities from Kellogg Biological Station, Michigan, USA - KBS K5-50-1 metaG... | ecosystem: Host-associated > Plants > Roots >...
GGCTTCCCCCAAATCCCCCTATCGCAAGTGCCCCGGCGGGAAACACTCGGGTCCACGCGGGCGCTCGGCGCCGGCGCACTTGTCGATAGGGCCCTAAGATATAACGCCAACAATCGGAAGCGGCCGCTGTCAGCTCAGTGGCAGCCCAATTCGAATTATTCCACCCAGGCGATGAACTGGCCGCCGCCCGAGTGGCGATAGTCAGCTATCAATCCCGGCCCATGGCGCTCGATTTCAGCCACCAACAATTGTATTGGTTCTGGATCAAATTCGGTGTCATCGAGAAACGTCAACTCGCCGAGCCACCGGAACCCACCGCGCCGGGCGAACAACCGTCCGAACTGGTAAGGCACCGTGATGCGCACGATGCGTTGATCGCCGCGCGTATCGAAGATCACGGTGTGAAACGAATGAAGCGGAGCGCCTGTTCGCGACTGGCTCACGTCCGTGATCGGTCGCCGGTCGCGCATGTCGATTAGGGGGCGCTGGTCAGCAAATCGGGCGCGCAGGGCCTGGAATTCCGCCTCAGCCGTCTGAGCCGACGCCTGTTCGCTGCGGTGATGCCGGAAGAAGAAGACCGCCGCGCCCGCGATTATGGTGATGCCGACTGTCATGGCAGCGATACCGGCCACGAGCAGACTGAACCGCACCCTTGCCGCTTTGCGTGTCATGTGTGCTTCACCCGGATTTCCATGTTGGCCTCCCGGTACCAGGCAGTATATACCGACGATTCGGGTCGCTTAGCCAGACAGCAACTTGTAGCGCACTACCCAATTTCCCGTGTGGTCCAAACGGAATGGCTCCACGTGGACGCTCAGAACCGTATCCACCCTATGATCCCACTACCCGCCGGGAGTGCGGAGATCCGGCACATCCGTGTCGAAAAGCAATGATTTCGGCTCAGACCTGAAATATCCCTTCAAGTTCGCGCATACGAACACACCCGCGATTGTCAACTGTTGAAATCAGGCACGGGTGTTGAAAGAGTCCATTTTCCACAAAATAGCCAAAATTTGAGGGAGTAGAAAATGTCTAGGAAAACTGAGAAGTCGTTTGTAGGGCATCCTGACGCGATTTTATTTTTTGCGGATTTCGCGGGAAAGAGTTTTTCAACACCCACAGGCGATAACGCTCAAAACCGCGGTCATGGAGGTCGATGAGTGTTAAGGCGATGTTAGTGCGCCGACTAAGGCAGCGCTGCAGAAACGCAGGAAGCGCTAAATCCACAAAAACGCCACTTGCTCGTCTCCTGTCGCTGCACGCAGCACTCTCTCCGCGATGTGCATCCCGTTCTCGCCGTTCGTGAACACCACGATTGCCGATTGACTTTCCGGCTGCGCCAGAAAGAAATTCTTCCAGCCGCCGTTGTCGCCCCATTGCCACAAATAGGGCGGCTGCACTCCTTCCTGCTCAATGCCAAAACCCAGGGCCCATCCCAGTGCGCTATTAATGCGTGAAATCGGCTTTCTGATTGCCGCTCGCATCTCGGGAGTCAGATCATTTCGCTGCGACACCATGTGGGCCAGAAACGTAGAATAATCGGCCACCGTCGTCAGTAAGCTGAATGCAACATTCGGACTAATCTCGTTCGGCAACAGTTTAGTACCCGGCGGTTTGTCCTTCAGCATTGCCGCCACGATCTCTTCGTGACGCCACGCTACCAGCGGGTTTCCGCTCGCCTCAATCATCAAGAACAACTTCTTTACAAACTCCGTGTTGTACGACGGCTCGTCTCCTTGGTGACCGGCCACAATCCGAGCGTCTGCATCCGCACTCCATAAATACGTGGAGGATTTCATCCCCAATGGTTTCATTATTCGGTCCTGTATCCACTGCTCACCACCAATGGCGGTGATGTGCTCCACGCATCGCTGCAAGAAATAGAACCCTTCGCCCGAGTAGCGGAACTTCGTACCCGGCTCAAACGCAGGTGTCAGTTCCTGATCCTTGTCCCATCGCCAGTTCGGTAGTCCTGACGAATGGCTCAGCACATGCCTTGCCGTGATTTTCTCCGACCACCTCCCCGTTGGTGCTCCGTCAGCCAAATACTCTTTCAGCGGGGTATCGAGGTCGAGTTTCCCCTGCTGCGCCAACAGGATCACTCCGTAAGCGAACACCTGCTTGCCCATAGACGCCGCAGGAAAGAGCGACTCCGCAGTAATCGGTGCATTTGTCGTCGCGTTCGCTACCCCTGAGTGGTGCTGCCACGCCATCTTGCCGCCCTCCACCACTCCCATTCCCAGTCCCGGCAACTTCGCGAGTTCCATCAAGTGTGGCAATGTGGCGAGAAATTCCCTCCCCGGCGGGCGTATCGCATTCACTGTTCCAGACCAAGTCGCCCTTGCGGGATGGGCAATCGCCCACGCAGCGCCTGCTCCCGCCTGCAAAAACTCCCGTCTCGGCATCAATGTCATCATTCGCCTATTCTCCTTCACATTGAGGGACGAACGAAACTTGGTAACGTCATCCGGCTCTCTCAGCGTTCTCGCCTTACCCGAAACGCAGAATTGCGCTTCAACATCTTGACCGGCGGATGATCGGCCATTTGACGTTAACAGGATGTTGGGCGGGAGGCGTGAGAGTTTACGTAACCACTTCACTCCTAAAACGTAATCAGGGTCCACCGAGAGTCCATCAATGAATGTGTCGAAGGAGGGCGCGATGTCCAGAATGGCCGTACCCGATCGCATCCGACTCGCTCGCGCAAACCCGTACGCGCCGCGCGCGAATTTCGGTCTGTTTTCGCGCTCGAACCGCGTTTACTGCATGGTAAATGGGGGATTTACTAGAGGTGAGAATCCCTCCCGCTAAGTTCTAACCCCGCGATGTAGTTGACCCTCATCTGCCCCTCACTCTAAGATTCCCAGTCGCTTTCTACGCGTATCAGGAGCCACTCATGCGGAAACTGGTTGTGCGCCGTGCCTGCACATTGATTTGTCTCTCCATCGTCGTTTGCGCGGTACCACGCCTGTTGGCGCAGAGCTCTTCGTCCGAGAACCCACCGCTCTTGCTGCGCTTCCCCACGATCAGCAAAACCCAGATCGTTTTCACCTACGGCGACGACCTGTGGATCGTCAGCCGCGAAGGCGGCGAAGCGCGGCACCTTACATCCGGGATCGGAATCGAAGACCTGCCAGCATTCTCCCCCGACGGAACTCTGGTCGCGTTTACCGGGGAGTACGACGGCAATCGTGACGTGTACGTAGTTCCAGCCGCGGGCGGCGTCCCAAAGCGGTTGACGTATCATCCCGCAGAGGACGACGTTCTCGGCTGGACGCCGGACGGCAAAAAGATTCTCTTTGCGTCGTTTGGAAACAGCTTCATGCACTTCGAGGACCAGCTCTACACGGTGCCCGTCGAAGGCGGATTCCCAACCCAACTGCCCATTCCCATTGGTGAGGAAGCAACATTCTCGCCCGATGCCACGCATCTCGCTTATGTGCCGCATCCGCAGTGGCAGGCGGCATGGAAGCGCTATCGCGGCGGTCAGACCTCACCCATCTGGATTGCCGACTTGAAAGACTCGAGCGTGGCGAAAGTTCCGCGAGAGAACTCTAACGACCACTATCCCATGTGGCTAGGCGACACAATTTACTTTCTCTCCGACCGCAACGGTGCTGTGAGTCTGTTCGCCTACGACACCAAGACGCAGCAAGTTTCCGAGGTGCTGCATAGCGATGGTTTCGATTTCAAGACCGCCTCCGCCGGTCCGGACGCGATCGTCATCGAACAATTCGGAGCGATCAAGGTCTACGATCCCAGCACGCGTCAAGCTAAGACCATCAACATTCACGTGGCAGGCGACGTTGAAGCAGTCCGCCCGCATTTTGTGAAGGTAGAGCCCAAGCGCATTCAGAATTTCAACATTTCACCCACCGGCGCGCGCGCGGTCTTCGAGGCGTGGGGAGAGATATTGACTGTGCCCACCGACAAAGGCGATATCCGCAATCTGACCCGCAGCCCCGCAGCGGCTGATCGCGATCCTTCGTGGTCGCCCGATGGCAAGTCGATCGCATACTTCTCCGATGAGTCGGGAGAATATGAACTGGAAATCCGCAGCCAGAATGGTCTGGGCGAGGTCCGGCACATCAACCTGGGTAATCCACCGTCGTTCTTTTACCGACCCACGTGGTCGCCCGACAGCAAGAAGATTGCATACACCGACAAGCGATTGAACCTGTGGTACGTCGACCTGGACAACCCCACCCCCCGGCTGGTGGACACTGACTACTTCGGCGGCTTCGGCCCGACCCAGCTCAGCCAAAACTGGGCTCCGGACAATAAGTGGATCGCTTATGCCAAACAACTTCCTAGTGGCCAGCATGCAGTGTTCGTTTATTCCCTGGAGCAGGGAAAGTCACATCAAATCACCGACGGTATGAGCGACGCGCTTTATCCCAGCTTCGACAGAAATGGAACGTATTTATACTTCACCGCCTCCACGGATGTAGGGCTTTCGACGTCCGGCCTGGACATGTCCAGCGATGAGCACCGCGTTTCGCGCAGCGCATATGTCGCGGTGCTGAACAAGGATTTGCCTTCGCCGCTGGCGCCGGAGAGCGATGAGGAAAAATCGAAAGAAGAGAAGAAAGCTGAGCGGGACAAAGAGAATGCCAAAGAGCGGTCCAAGAGTAAGGACAAAGACGAGAGCAAGGACAAAGATAAAAGCAAAGTCGACAAAACATCTTCCGACAAGGATAAGAGCAAAGACAGCAAACAAGACAAGGACAAAGCTAAGGAAGAGCCAATAGTAGTGAAGATCGACTTCGAAGGCATCGGCCAGCGCATTCTCGCGTTACCCATTCCGGCAAAGAACTATGCCAACATGCTTTCGGGTAAGTCTGGAATTCTATTTCTCGCGGAAGCCCCGATGGTTGTCACCGAGGACGACCAGCCTAACTTGAACCAGACCATCCAGAAGTTTGATCTGAGCAAACGCAAAGTAGACAAGTTCCTGGAAGAGGTTAACGACTTTGCAGTGTCATTCGATGGCGAGAAGATTCTCTATCGCAAGGGCGAGCAATGGGCGGCGGTATCCACGGAAGAGCCGCCCACCGCAGTTGGCCCACCCAAGCCCGGCTTCGGCCCGCTCAAGCTCGACACGATGCAGGTCTACGTCGAACCCAAAGCCATGTGGAAGCAGATTTACAACGAGACTTGGCGAATCGAGCGAGATTTCTTCTACGACCCGCACTACCACGGTCTCGATCTCGACAAAGTGAAGAAAAAATACGCCCCCTATTTGGAGGGCATTGCTTCGCGCAGCGAACTCACGTATCTCTTTCAGGATGCACTGGGTGAGATGACAGTGGGCCACATGTTCGTCGGCGGCGGCGAGAAACCTGAGCCGAAAAAAGTGAAAGGTGGCCTGCTCGGCGCCGACTACATCCGGGAGAACGCCCGCTACCGTATCGCCAAAGTTTACGACGGAGAGAACTGGAATCCTGGCCTGCAGGCGCCATTGACGCAGCCCGGAGTCAACGTGAAGGCCGGAGATTATATTCTTGCGGTGAACGGACGCGACTTGCACTCTTCCGACAACATCTACAGCTTCTTCGAGGAGACTGCAGGAAAACAAGTAGTGCTGAAAGTTGGTCCCCATGCTGACCCTAAAGACTCGCGCGACGTCACCGTGGTGCCTGTCGAAAGCGAGGAGAATTTGCGTCACCTCGCATGGATCGAGGACAACAGGCGCAAAGTGGACCAAGCCACGGGAGGCCGCGTGGCCTACGTTCACGTCCCCAACACCGCAGGTGCCGGGTATACCAGCTTCAACCGATACTTCTTCTCGCAAGTGGGCAAGGAAGCCGTCATCATCGACGAACGCTTCAATGAAGGTGGGCAACTTGCAGATTACATTATAGATGTTCTCCGGCGTCCGTTGGCCAGCAAGGTCGTGACACGCGAGGGCCATGACTGGTCGAGCCCCTCCGAGTCCATCTTCGGGCCGAAGGTCATGATCATCAACGAAATGTCAGGCTCGGGTGGCGACGCGCTGCCCTGGTACTTCCGCAAGGCCGGTCTCGGGCCCGTGGTAGGAAAGAGAACGTGGGGAGGATTGGTTGGCATCGGGGGTTATCCCGAACTCCTCGACGGCGGACGCGTCACCGCTCCCAGAGCAGCGCTTTACGGCCTCAAGGGCGAGTGGGAAGTTGAGAACCACGGCGTCGCGCCGGATTACGAAGTCGATCTGGAGCCCGCTGCGTTCCGCCAAGGCCACGATGCACAGCTCGACAAAGCAATCGAGGTCGTGATCGAACAGCTAAAGGAACATCCACTGCCAGAGTACCCGCATCCGCCCTACCCGAATTATCACGAGCACGACGACCTGGGGGCGAAGTAACCAACAACCGAGGCGGAGGCTCTCGGCTTTCTCTGCCACTTGATGTTGTTGCCGCTTCGAAAAAGAACGAAGGCCGGAATCCCGGAGAGCATCCCGGTCCCGGCCAGCGTCGTACTTCAACTTGGTGTTTTCTTTCTAGTTGCCCGAATTGCCGTTGACGGGTGCAGTTGTCGTACCCGCGCTTGGGAAGTTCGACAAGCCGAAGCGGGCTAACCGCGGATAAAACGGCGTGACCTCGAACGGCATTTTGTCGCGGGCCGAGGTGATTGCGACCGGAGCCGTCTTCACCATTTCCGCCTTGTCGTTCCAGGGGTTGACCTTCACCCGACCGCCCAGAGGCAGCGCCGCGATCTGGTCCAGCTTGTTCATATCGAGGGCAGGCCCTCCGCTCGAAAGACTCGACAGGCGGATCACCGTGCCATTTTCGGCAAGCGTGTTTCCCAGATGCGGGGTCAATAACGCGCTGAGCTGCGGAGCCCGCGTCTGCAGCGCCTTGAGGAACAACCCTACAGTGTCCAGCTTTTGCGCATAGGGCGAGCTTTTCAGCAAATCCACGGCCTTCTTGTCAGCCGCGGCTTCTTCTTCCGGAATGTGCTTGAAGCCCAGGTTCTGATATGTGGCCTCGTCGGAGAACAGCATCCGATCGTTGAACGCGAACTTGCTGCCCAGGTTGTGTCCGAGCACAATGTGCGCCAGTTCATGTGAAAGCACAGCCGCAAGGCTGGCCTCGTCGGGAAGCACATCAACCAGCCCGCGGCTGATGACGATGGTATTTCCCACGCTGAAGGTTTCGAGCGGCGCCGTCAGCAGTACGCGCGTGCGCACCGGCCGCGGCAGGTCGATGTTGTTAGTGACCAGGAGGTTGTTAACCACGGTCATCAGGATTTTATCGAGATCACCCGCCGGAGCCAGCAATCCAGCCCGTGTGAGGCGCTCGACTACGTTGTCTTCTGCCTGCTGCTGCCATTCACGCTCGGCCTGCAGCGGAGAAGCATCTTGCGCCGTTGGGCTGTCATCTTTCACGCTGTCCACGCGGATCTGCGTGAGTTCGTCATCCTTGTCACTCTTCTTGAGGTCATAGCCCCAGATGCGGGTCTGGGCTTTGAAGGCGATCTTGTTCTTCGCGCCAGCGCTGAAGTCGCCTTCTTCGCTGTAAATGTAGGACGGCACCCAATAACCCGGGATCAGGTTCAACCGCCAACTATCCATGTGGAAGAAGTAGGAGTTCCTCGGAGCGGGAGCATACGTCCCGTTAAGCCGAACGATGTTGAAGTCTTGGTCCTCCACCCAGACCCGGCCCAGGAAGCGGCCCCGGCCAGACTTCTTTTTGGGCGTCACGTCGAAAACCAGGCAACGCACATCGCCAAGGAATTCGCGGTGAATGTAGTGGAATTCGTAGTGCTCCCGGTCAAAGTCCGTCCGGTCGACATACACCATCCAGGAAAAGCCCATGGGCTGATATTGAACCTTGAACAGCTTCTGGAAGCCGCCCATCAGGCGGGTCCGCATGCCTTTGTCCTGCTCTTTCAGGTAGTCTTTGCGATCCACGGACTCGCTCATATCCATGCGCCCGAGAAAGTAGTGGTCTCCGCTAGGCACGGCGCCGAGTTGCGGATCGGCTACCAGGTCCTGCAGGTATGTCTCCACCACGGGCGTACGGTTTGCGAGTGTCTTCATCAGCCCGTGTTCGCGCTCAATGAAGCGATCGACCACCTGATCCGTGGTTGTAGGTTGAGGCAACGCCGAGACCGCTGGCGCCGGAGCCTGCTCAGTTTGCGGCGAAGGCGCCGGTTGCGAAGGTTGCCCGGACGATGCTGGTTGCGCCGTCTGTATGGCTGGGGGTGTGGCCGCCGGCGAAGACGGTTGTGAATCCGCCGGTTGCTGTGCGGCTGCACTCAACGAAGCCAGCAAGCAGGTCGTGAACATCCAATTCCAAGTGCGCATGACTCTTTTCTCCAAGTTTCAGTACCAAGTCTCGTAGTTCTTCGGTGCCCCTAAACCAACTCCTAAATTCAATGCCGCAAAGCAAAACTCTTCACGTGCCCATCGCAGTATGCTATTGGCTCATCAGTACGCGATTTGAAAGACCACGTGCACCACGGCCGTGGAATCCATTACCTGGCCGTTGCGCAGAGCCGGCTTGAATCGCATCTTGTTGGCGGCCGCAACAGCAGCTTCGTCCAATCCATGCCCCAGACCGCGCACAACGCGATTCACGTGCAATTGTCCGTTTGCCCCGAACATAACTTCCAACAGAACTTCTCCTTGAAGCTTCAAACTGCGAGCTTCGTCCGTATAAACCGGGTTCGGCTTGAAGGTGATCTCCACGGGATTGGTCGCAGGACCTTGGTCGGCCGGCTGTAGTTTTGGTCCGCTGTGCACCACCTGCTCCGATCCAAAACCACCCGTCTGTACTCCGGTGCCCCGACCGCCGCTGCGGCCGTCCCCCATCCCACCGGTTGCGATTCCATTGCCAAAGTCAGCGCTCGCTACGGTTCCCTTAAGACCTTTGGCGCCGCCAGATCCATTTCCCTGACCGGGACCAACCGGCATATCGAAACCACCGGCAGTTGCCGCATACAGTTTCGCGCCCTGTTTTCCTGTCCCCTTAAGGCCGTTGGGATCGCCGAATCCTCCGGTCTGCACCTTCTGTACCGCGGCATTCAGAGTTGGCGTAGCTGAACTGCCGCTGAAATCTCCGGTATGCACCAGTTGCGGTCGCGCTCCCCCCACCGCCATTTTCAAAGTCGGAGCAGCAAACTGATTGATGACTACTTTGGGAACCTCCACCGGCTCGAGACTTACCGTATGACGCGCTGGGCGCGGAATCGCCAGCTTGGGCGTTTGGAACACCGGCGCTGGAGGAAGCAGCTTGGCCTTCAGGCGCTTCATTTGTATGGGCGCAGGCTCGGGCCTCATGGCAGGGAGCGGGATCAGCTGGGTAACGTGGTATTGCTTCAACTCAAGCCTCTCTGTCACAAGCAGCCCGAGGTTCATCACAATCAAAATCACGAACGCAACAAAACCGTAACTCGCGACCAGCGCGCGCCAGTCGATCTGCCGCTCGGGCAGAATTCCTAGTTGAAAACCATGTTCGGACATAGCAATCCGTTCCACTCCATGGGGACCCGGCCGAGGGAGAGAACCCGGGATCTGGAGTTCTCAAGTTACGGGAGAAAGGACAGTGGGTAAACGTGTCCACGGCTCTTGACCTTAAGTAACCAGCCAGGAGTTTTTTTCGGGAAACGTCCCAGAAGGGGCTAAGGACGGGCGTTACAGCCTACGTAACTCGGCAACAGACGGAAGGAGCAGGGCAAAAACCTAAACCGCCCAGAGAACACGAACGAACGACGACAGAGACTAGATTGCTGTTATCGGCGATCTCTGCGCCTTTTCTCAGCACACTCTGCGATCAAATGCTTTTCCGGAGTGCTACGAAGAGGCTGACGCCCGTCGGCGCCGTGAGGAAAAATAGGCAAAGAAAGGGATCCCAGCCAAAATCACCAGCAATCCGTACGCTGAATTTGGCCAATTGTTTTTGAAAGTGTAAAGCAGAAGAGCGGTCGCGACCGCAACGAATAACGCCGGCACGATAGGATATCCCCACATGCGGTAGGGCCGTGGCGCGTCCGGTTCGCGGCTCCGGAAGACAAAAACGGTGCTCCCGGCGATCATGTAGAAAAGCCATTCCGCAAAGATGGCGAGCGAAAAGAGCTGGCGGAAATTCGCCCCCAAAAGCAGCAGTGCGATCGAGAGAATTGCCTGGACCACAATGGCCACTGAAGGCGTGCGAAAGCGCGGATGCACCTCCGCTAGCGCGGGGAAAAAATATCCGTCGCGGGCCACAGCAAAGGGAACGCGGGCACCACTCATAATTGTTCCATTCAGCGTAACCAGCATCGAGATGGCCATGCCCGCCGACACAATGCTGGCGCCCATGCGGCCGAGTACGTGAGCTACTGCATCGGACGCTGGCCGCTCGGAGGCTGCCATGGCATCGGCCGGCAGAACATATTGCAGCGCCGCATTCACCAGCACATAGAGCAGGCCAACCGTGGCCACACCGGCAATCAGCGCGATGGGAATGTTTCGCTCCGGCTGCTTCACTTCGCCCGCGACCATGTTGAGATCGTTCCAGCCGTCATAGGCCCACAGAGCCGCGACCAGCGCCGCCATGAAGCCCGCCACGCTGCCTTTGGCTCCGCTGAAGCTACCTGCGAAATTTGCCCAGCCTCCACCCACCGCACCCCCTCCGCCGAAACAAACCACGACAATCCCAACAATGATGGCGATTTTCAGCAACGTGAACACCAGTTGAAATTCGCCAGCTTTCTTAACTCCGATGTAGTTCAACATTGAGATGAGGATGGCGGCGGCAATGGCGACGACCTGTCCCCAGGTCACCGCAAAGGGAGCAGCGATGATATTGGCGGAGAAAAATGAAAACACTGAAAACGTGCCCAGAATTCGCACCAGCCCGGTCACGACGGTTGCGATGGAGGCGGGCTTGGCGATGACAAACCAAGTCCAGGCATAGAGGAAGCCGCTGAGCGGGCCGTACGCATCCCGAACGTAAACATATTCGCCGCCAGCTTGCGGCTTCATCGCGCCCAGTTCGGCGTAGGTCAGCGCGCCAAAAAAAGAAAGCAGGCCGCCCATCACCCAGGCCAGGTACACCAGCTTGGCCGAACCCACCGCCTGCATCATCTCGGCCGGGACGAGAAATATCCCGCTGCCAATGATTGTCCCTACCACCACCGCCGAGGCATGGCTGACGCCCAGGTCGCGCGCGAGTTCACGACGCACGGATGGGCTCACGGTTTGTGTTGGCGCCGACACGGACGGTGGTCGAGTATACGCGAAAAGTTTGGATCGCAGAGAAAAGCCGCTGAGTTCGCCGAGGCAAGTGAGCATGTCTCAGCGGCCTCGGCGGATGTTGGTCGCGTCCTCTGCGATTCTAAGATCCTGGCATGGTCGTCTTCGCCGCAAGGCTGGCCGCATAGCCCACGCAAAATGTCACCACGGTGCCGATCAAGACCCACCAAGTCCAGGGCACGGCGGTGAACCACCAGAGATAGATTTCCACCACGAATCCCGAGAGCATTCCAGTCGCTGCACCATATGGATTAGCGCGCCCCGTCAGCACGCCCAGCAAAAACACGCCCAGCAGAGCGCCGTAGGCCACGGATGCAACCTGAAGTCCAACTTCAACTACTCGTCCAACCTTGTGCAACGCAAGCACCGCAAGTCCAAACAGCAGGAGCGCCCAGAAGAAGGTCGACAGTCGCGACAGACGCATGCGCGTGCGTTCATCGGCGTGCGGGCGGAACTGCACGTAAAAATCCATGATCGAGCTGGATGAAAGCGAATTCAGCGCTGCGCTCAGGTTCGACATCGCCGCTGCCAGAATGGCCGCAATCAGCAGACCCGATATTCCGTGTGGCATCTGGCTGACAATGAACGTGGGATAAATGCGGTCCGCGCGGCCAAAATTGGTGGAAGGCACGTGGTAGAAAGCCCACAGCATAATGCCCAGAATCAGAAACAGAGCAAACTGAAACATGATCGCAACGCCGCTCGAAAGCAGTGCCGTCACTGACTGCTTCTGGCTGCGCGCGGCCAGCAACCGCTGCACGATAAGCTGGTCGGTGCCGTGGCTGGCCGTGGTTAGAAACGCTCCTCCCGCAATGCCGGCCCAAAATGTGTACGGCATCCAGAAGTTGGGAGTGAAGTCGAAGACCCGCAGCTTAGCCGCTTCAGTGGCGGCCGCATGAATTGCCGGCCACCCGCCGGGCACTAGATTGAGGATTGTCACCAGCCCCACCACGGTCCCGCCGACATAGATCACGGTCTGAATCACGTCGGTCCAGATGACTGCGGCCAGGCCACCTTCGAATGTGTAGATCAGCGTCAATGCAGTGATGATCGCAATCGATGCTATCTCGCCCGTCCCCACCGCAATGGCAACGACAATCGACACCGCGTACACGCGCACGCCCTCGGCTGCAGCCCGCGTGAGCAGGAATAGCCCCGCGGTGAGCGACCGCATGCCCCGCCCGAAACGGCGTTCAATCAGCTCATATGCGGTGTAGAGATCACCACGAAAATAATGAGGCAGCAGAACGAAGCTGATAATCACGCGCCCCACCACGTATCCCATCACGACTTGAAGAAAAGTAAGATTGGTATCGTAGGCCAGCCCCGGAATGCTGATGATGGTGAGCGTACTGGTTTCCGCCGCCACGATCGAAAGCGCAATCGCCCACCACGGAATATCTCGCCCTGCAAGAAAATAGTCGCGCAGCGTCCGCTGTTTCTTGCGGAAGCGCAGGCCGAATAGTGTGATTCCGATCAAATATAGAGCGATGATGGCGAAGTCGAGCTTATTCAGGCCCATGGGCATTCAAATGGTGACAGCTGAGAAAGCAAAGAACAAGCACTAGAGATTGATCATGGTTGGCACTTTTAGCCAAGGTTTAGCTTGCGTAGCTTCGGAACCGAATGGCGTCGAGCGCCACGGCTTCATGAAACCATCGAGTTGGGACAAGCAACTGGGGCTGGTATTGCCGCAGGCATCTGCGGCGAGCCAAAGCGACCAAACCAATAACCCCTCTAAGAATGAGACGGGGCTGGATGCAAGTCACTATACCCGCATCTCTCCGAGGGGCGGGGAGAAGCTTTTTTTCTTGACATCCTCTTTCTATAGGATGAGTGTAACCCCCGATTTTGCAACAGTCAGCAGGAACGGAGGTGTACGATCTGCTGTCTAATCAATCGACATGCTCTATGCCCTCAGGGTATGGCTTGAAGGTTTAATCCTGTTGTCGCTGCTTTTGGGGTTTGGCCAATAGCGAAAACTAATCGTGCCGAAGCGTCTCCATCGCACCCTCGACGCCTGGTATGTTTTTGAGACGCTCCAACACCTGCCAGCAGAAAATCCCAACCGGCGGTCGAATCATGTTCAACCCGGTGCGGTCTTGATCGCTGCCGTCCATGTACTTCACTCCGGTCAGCCGCACTTCCGCTGTGAGGAGATGGCTTGGATCAAAACCCGGGCTCGTGCGCAAGATGCGAGCGAGCGTATTGATCATCAGCCCAGCACAAATCAACGACACCAGCGCCACTGCAATCTCGGCCACCACCAAGATGTTTCGCGTGCGATGACGTGACTTGGTGGCCGTGCTCCGGCCTCTCTCTCGCAAACATTCAGTGACGTCGTGTTTCGACGCCCGATAGGCCGGGATCAGGCCGAACACCAGACCGGTCAGAATGCAGGTGCCAAAGGTGAAGAACAGAACCCGAGCGTCCAGGGAAACGTCCGCCGTCGGAAGCAGCCGTGAAGACAGCACATTGAGAATCCGGACGCCCCACAAAGACAAGATCAGACCGGCTACTCCGCCCACCAGGGAGAGAAGAACACTCTCGGTCAGCAGTTGGCGGATTGGACCGCTTCGGCTCGCGCCCAGTGCAACGCGTACGCCGATCTTGCTTCGCCGTCCGTCCCCTCGCACTAATAGTAGGTTGGCGACGTTTACGCACGCAATCAGCAGAACTAACCCCACGGCCGCAAAGAGCAAGTAGAAGACCTGCTCCGACCAGCCGAACAAGCCCTTCTGCAACGGCTCAACCCTCACTCCCATGTCTTTGTAGGCCTGGGGATAAGCTTGAGCCAAACGTTGCGCGGTCAGGTTCATCTCCGATTGAGCCTGCTGGAGAGAAACGCCCGGTTTCAGCTTGCCAACGGCAAACAGCCATCTCGGATCATTGACGCCAGAATCGGCGGCATTTCCCATACCATCGATTTCGAAGATTTCAGGCGGCCCCGACCCGAAAAGATCAAATCCTGGATTAAAAACTGCGATGACCGTTGAGGACCAGGTGTCAACGAAAACGGGCCGACCAAGGATCTTCGGATCGCCCGCGAAATGGCGCTGCCAGAATTCATAACTCAGGGCGACGCCGAGAGATCCTTGCCGTTCAGTCACTTCGTCGGTTGGAAGGCTGCCCAAAAAAGATGTGATACCAAGCAACGGGAACAGGCGCGCGCTGACATGTTGCACGCCAACGCGTTCAGCAGAGCCCGCGCTGGACATGGCCACCATGTCTGGCCTCGACACGAACTCAATTTGCTCGAACACCTGGTTATCAGCTCTCCAGTGGGCGACGTCGTGGCCTGAAACCGGTCCACGAGATCGCGGGAATCTCGGGTAGCTATTCGATAGGGCTACGAGCCGAGCCTGGTTGGGATAGGGAAGGGGACGCAGAAGAAGTGCATCGATGGCGGTAAAGATCGTTGTGGTGCCGCCGATTCCGATGGCCAGCGTCAGGACTGCCACCAGCGTAAAGGCAGGGCTCTTAGAAAGTCCACGAGTCGCGTAGTGGAGGTCCGACCCCAGGGCTTCGATCCAACCCGTTATGGACCCGCTGCGGACCACGTCAGACTGTAACTCGCCAAAGTGGCACAGAGTAGGTTGGAGAAACGAAATAGCGTCCGAACCAGATTCCAGGCCCCCTCTTCACGGGCGAGGGAGCATTTTGCCGTCTGCATACACCACCCCGTCAAACCGAAAAAGATTGGAAGGGGCGGAAAACTCGCCTTGAGGCTTGACGGCCCCTAGCGTCAACACAACTCAAAAGACAGTTGCCGGACAGATGTGCGCGACCACATCCCTCTCTGGGAAAATGTGGGATCGACCGGCACGAAGCGGAACGCATTGGTCAGACGAGGCGTACCCCGAGTCTGGCCACGAGACCCTTCTATGAAGAACGCCAGCGTTCCTTAGCGAACTGCTAATCCGACCTCAGTTCTGCCGTTCCTCTGCGCCACAACTCCGATTACGCCTCATAAGGCTCGGCTATTGACAATCCCGCGCTGATCGAGGCAACCTTTCAATGCTGCGTAGGGCGCATCGGTGCAGATCGAAAGGGCAACGCCCACCTACGGTAAGTAAATACCACTGCGCCTAATGCCGAATATCGAAAACCTCAAAAAGCAAGCCAAACAGTATCTGCGCTGGCATCGTGAACGGTACTATCCCGTCGCAGCCCAAATCAGGGCCGCGTTACCCCGGTTTCGCCACACCGGGGACGTGCAGATACTGGAGTCAAGCTTCAGGCTCGCGGACGCTCAAGAGCTTGTCGCGAGGCAAATGGGATTCGACGGGTGGCAGGCGCTCAAATCAGGAGCAGATGCCATGACCGATGGACCCAGACAGACGACGCCACGCCCTATTCTCAGCTCAATCTCGGCACAACTCTTCGTTGCGAACATCAAGAGTTCCTGCGATTTCTATACAAACAAGCTCGGCTTCGCAGTCGAATTCATCTATGGCGATCCGCCATACTACGGTCAGGTCATCCGCGACAGTGCACGACTGGCCTTGAGGCTGGTCTTCGAACCCGTGTTCGCTGGCGATGTTCGCAAGCGCGAACATCTGCTCTCCGCTTCCATCACGGTTGACACCGCGAACGAAATCAAACAACTGTTTCTGAGTTATCAGGCTGCAGGAGTCTCCTTCCATCAGGCACTGAAGAAGGAGCCATGGGGTGCAAGAACCTTTATAGTCTCGGATCCAGATGAGAATCTCATCCTCTTTGCTGGCCCGGAAGCCGACTGAGCTACTCCGATTAGAAATGCGGAACTGCGGACGCAGACGATTACTACCCATAAGTCTCAGTGCTAAGTCCTAGTGTTGTATCAGAAGCGACCGCAGAAGAAGTTAGGAGCCTCGTCAGAATCTGCAGCAGTTGCTTTTGGTACAACGACTTGAAGGAAGCCGCTCGCGGGGTGACGAGCAGTTGACAAAGTTCGGTTGACACGCGGGAAAGCTCGGATATCGCGATGGTGTGAAGTAGAACATCGAGAAATTGAGTGGGTATCCCGCTCCCCTTCACGGGGGAGTTCGAAGTAGTAATCCTGATCGAGGGTGTGACCGAAGAGATGCATGGGTCGGACTGAGTTCCTGACCTGAAATGATTGCGAGCGAGCCTGGGTTGGAACGGTACAGCTTCAACTAGAGCGAAATGGCGCGCTCTTCGGAGTGCACGGGTTAGTACGCTCAAAAAGTACTTGACACCGCCGACATTGTCAGAGACGCGATATTTCGCCAAGAACTATCAGTGAGTTGCGCCGCAAAGTCGCGGCAGGTAGCTGTGAGCGGCTAGGCGCGTTCGTCGTTAGTCCCGCGTTGACTTCCTAGTGGCGATGCCGTTTCGAGCGGCCTTCGCTTTCTTCTGCTTCGGTCTAGGTTTCGGTGTCGAGCTAGCGCGGATCGTGTCGGCTTTCGACGCCAGCATGTCAGACAGTTCGTACGCCTCCCGAAGCCAGTCGGTGAGGGGCGCCTCCACCTCGTCCCGGTGCCTGATCTGAATGATGTGAACGATCTTGTACTTCGATGCGTGATCGACGCGTCGCACCTGAGGAGCCTTCAGCGTGCGGCCAAGGAACACGCAGACTTCGAGGAAGTTCCTCTTCGGACGCACGAAGAAGTAGCACGACTTGCGCGAGAACATCACCGATTTGTGCGAGGCGTAGATCCGCTGATCTCCGAAAGAAACGGCAGTCTCGCGCAGCCGTCCCCAGGCGTCCTGGAGATCTCCCGAGAGACCCTGAATGAGGGCCGTTTCGGTCGTGGTCCAGCAGTCGTGCTCCTCCCCTGCTTCGACCCACTGCTTGCAGTGGTAGCACTCTCGACCTGCCATGGTCCCATTGTAATGATGGAGCGGGTCCAAACCGCTGCGATGGGAAACCGAGATAACTGGCCGGAAAGGACTCGGTCCACTCGCAGCCTTTATGAAGTATCCTTATTGCGGACCAGCCGCGTTGTTCGAAGTTGAGGACCGCAAGCCCGGCTTCTGGGGACGTTTTCTGCAGGCAATTGCAAGGAGCGCGCATATGTCGCGGAGTAAGTGCTTACCAGTCTTTCCCTTGTTCGCTCTACTTTGGTCCCTGCCGTACCCGCTCTTCGCGCAAAATCCCGTACCGTTATGCGCAGAACTAGTCCAACGCTTGGACGCCAGCAAAGTCAAAGTCGGAGATCCGATTCTGGCGAAGCTAGCGTTGGCCTGGAAGAGTCTGCTTGCGATTTGCGCGTGGGCGCGATCATTCAAGGCCATGTGGTGACGCAAAGGACTCATTCCACAACCGAGAAGACTTCAGAAATCGCCGTCATCTTTGAAAGCGGCCAATGCGGTGGTCGTGATATGAAGGCATTGTTCTTAACCTTCGCGGCGGTGGTGGCTCCGTATCCTTCCCGCTCCTCCGATTTGCCCGGTACAGAAGAGCTGCAGCCGCTGAGTTCAGCGGTAGGTCTCACCTTGAACGCCAATGTGCGGAGTATCAGCCAGGCGTCGGCGACCGTCTACTTCGAGCCTCGTCGCGCCAAGCCCGGGACACAATGTGCAGCTCAGCCCTGAAACGCAGTTCGTACTTGTTCCCAATCTGAAAGCCGAGACCAATGGAACAGCGGACGCGCAAACCTGTCGCGTAGATGGTCATCAACAGCGCGCGAGTCTTGAGGTGCCGAGGCACGGTGAGGATTTTTGCCACCTCCTCCGGGCTGAGA